>Ga0180438_10000432_pt1 | contig 82631 bp, 70 predicted proteins | sample SS_ome_12_FD_132455 | JGI IMG/M metagenome (GOLD analysis project Ga0180438, IMG submission 132455) | Hypersaline lake sediment archaeal communities from the Salton Sea, California, USA - SS_3_D_2 metaG | ecosystem: Environmental > Aquatic > Non-marine Saline and Alkaline > Hypersaline >... | reverse complement strand
TCGCGGCCCGCCGTCCCGGTGGTCGCCGCCACGGCGCTCGAGGAGGACATCACGATCGCGCCGACGACCTTCGAGGAAAACCCGGTCGAGAGCCTGCCGCCGCCGCCCAGCGATGCGAGCCGCATCGGTGACCAGCCGGTCTTCACGCCCTACACGGTGCGGCCCGAGATCAAGGACCGCGCGCGTGCGATGGAGATCGTGATGCAGCACTACCCGAAGATCCTGCAGGACGCGGGGATCGGCGGTCGGGTGTACGTCTGGCTGTTCATCGACACGAACGGTCGCGTCCAGAACGCTCAGGTGCAGGAAAGTTCCGGGAACGCCACGCTCGACGGTGCCGCCCTGGAGGCGGTGTATGAGATCGAGTTCACACCGGCGCTCAACATGGACAAGAGGGTGCCGGTCTGGGTCGCCTTTCCGATCGTGTTCGAGAGCCCCATCTAGTCTCGCGCCGGCCGCGGGATCGGGCCCGGCACCGCGCCGACGGTGCCGGGCCTTTTTGTCTTGATTCGCCCCTGCCGGCCGCGTAAGTTTGCTTGATTATGTATCTTGAGCGACTGGAACGCGCCCTGCCCCAACTGCGTGAGCTACTCGAGCGGGCCTGTGCACGCGCCGGTCGCTCCAACGCCGATTCGATCACCGTCGTGGCGGTGACCAAGGGTCACCCGCTGGAGGCGAGTTTCGCCGCTCGAGATGCGGGCCTGCAGGTCATCGGCGAGAACCGTGTGCAGGAGGCGCGGACGAAGTGGGAGGCTGCAGGCGATCTCGGCCTGAGCTGGCACCTGGTCGGGCATCTGCAGCGCAACAAGGTTCGCCAGGCACTGCAGATGTTCGAGCTCATCCACTCGGTGGACTCGCTTCGTCTCGCGGCAGCGATAGACAAGGAGGCGGAGCGGCTCGGCCATAGCGTGCCAATTCTGGTTCAGGTCAATGCCTCCGGCGAGGAGTCGAAGTACGGCTTCGCGGTCGATGATGCGTTCGGCCCGATAGCCGAGATCTGCGATCTGAGACACGTGCGGGTCGAGGGACTCATGACCATGGCACCGTTCACTGCGGACGAGCGAGTGTTGCGCGAGACTTTCCGACGTACGCGTGCGCTGTTCGAGCGCTGTCGGGACGATCTCGACAGATTCGAAGGGCGGCATGTATCGATGGGCATGACCAACGACTTCGAGATCGCGGTCGAGGAAGGCAGCACGATGGTCCGAATCGGCACAGCGTTGTTTGGGGAGCGGTTACGATGATCGATCTGACACCACTCGATGTGCGGAAGAAGAAGGGCGACTTCCGGCGCGCAGTACGGGGATACGACACCGAACTCGTAGACGATTTCCTCGACATGGTCGCCGAGCGCCTCGAGGAGCTCGTGAAGCAGAACGTCGCCTTGTCCGAGCGAGCCGAGCACCTCCAGGAGCAGGTCGCGTCCTTCCGCGAGCGCGAGAAGGCGCTCAACGAAGCTCTGGTGACCGCCCAGCAGCTCCGGGCCGAGGCACAAGTCCAGGCCGACCGTGAAGCCGACTTGATGCGCCGCGAGGCACAGAGCCAGGCCGACCGCATTATCGAGGAAGGACAGCGGTCGTACCGTGAGATCGCTCGTGACATCGAAGCACTCCACACCCGGAGACGCCAGTTCGTCCGCGCCTTCGGAACACTGCTCGAGCGCTACCTCTCCGAGCTCGAGGTGGAGGAAGCACGGCTCAGCGAGTCGGAGGTCGAGATACCGGCAGAGCCGTCCAGCCGGGCCGGCTCACCGTCGACCTCCCCGCCGGCTCAGGAACCCGCGCCCGACGATGAGGTGGAACAGCCGAAGAGCGCGGCGGAGCCGGTCAGCCCCGAGGAGGGTGAATGGCTCTCCTCGCTCGTTGCCGACACCGAAAAGGAGGAGCGGACTTGAGGGCCACCCCCGCCGCCGCCGATCTGGTGCGGCGGATCCGTGCTGCGTCACGGGCCATCAGAACCCGGTCGAAGCTCAAACCGCGGGTGGCGGTCATCCTGGGCACCGGGCTGGGCGCTCTGGCGGACGAGATCGAGGCGGAAGCGAGCATCCCGTACGACGAGATACCCGACTTTCCCGTCTCCACCGTCGAGAGCCACAGCGGCCGGCTGCTGATGGGCGACCTGGCGGGTCAACCCGTTGTGGCCATGCAGGGCCGGTTCCACCGCTACGAGGGTTACACGCTGCATCAGGTCACCTTTCCCGTCCGGGTGATGCGAGACCTGGGTGCCGAGATTCTCATCGTATCCAACGCCTGCGGCGGCATGAACCCGATGTGGGATCTGGGTGACCTCATGCTCATCGCGGACCATATCAACCTGCTGGGTGACAACCCATTGATCGGGCCGAATCCCGACGAGCTCGGTCCGCGCTTCCCCGATATGTCGGAGCCCTACGACGAGGAGCTGCAGCGTCTCGCTATCGAAGTGGCGCGGGAGGAGAAGGTCGCACTGCGACGCGGCGTCTACGTGGCGGTCAGCGGGCCGAACCTCGAGACGCGGGCCGAGTACCGCTTCCTGCGGGCGATCGGCGCCGACGTCGTCGGGATGTCGACCGTGCCGGAGGTCATTGTCGCCCTACACGGCGGCATGAGGGTGCTGGGCATCTCGATCATAACCGACAGCTGCCTGCCCGACGCCCTCAAGCCGGCGAGCGTCGAGGAGATCATCAAGGTGGCCGGCGCGGCGGAGCCGAAGCTCACGCTGCTGATCAAGAAAGTCGTAGCCCGCTTGGGCTGATAACCTGATATGACGGACAAGCTCTACCGCGAGATACCCGAGGACCCAACCGAGCTCGAAGAAGACGTCCTGAAGACCTGGAAGCGAGAGGACACGTTCCACCGTTCGCTCGAGCTGACCAGGGATGGCGAGCCGTTCGTGTTCTACGAAGGTCCGCCGACGGCCAACGGCCGGCCCGGCATCCACCACGTCTTTTCGCGATCGCTCAAGGACACCTTCTGTCGCTACAAGACGATGCAGGGACGCTCGGTCACCCGCATCGCCGGCTGGGATACGCACGGCCTGCCGGTAGAGGTCGAGGCGGAGAAGGCGCTCGGCATTTCCGGTAAGCCGGAGATCGAGAGGATCGGTGTCGAGCGATTCGCCGAAGTCTGCCGCGAACACATCTTCACCTACAAGGAGGACTGGGAAAAGCTCTCTCTGCGCATAGGGTTCTGGCTCGACTACTCACGCCCCTATATCACTTGCTCGCCCGAGTACATCGAGAGCGTCTGGTGGGCGCTTGCGCAGTTCCACGAGAAGGGTCTGCTCTACCGCGGCCACAAGGTCGTCCCGTACTGCCCGCGCTGCGGGACCGGCCTGTCGAGCCACGAGGTCGCCCTCGGTTACGAGGACGTCACCGAGCCGGCCGTGACGGTCAAGTTCCCGATCGAGGGTCGGCCGGGTGAGTACCTGCTGGCTTGGACGACCACGCCCTGGACGCTGCCGGGTAACATCGCGCTCGCCGTCAGTCCGATGATCGCGTACGTGAAGGCGCGGGTCGGCGACGAGATCTTTTATTTGGCTGAGCGATTGGCGGACGAGGTCCTGGGCCTGGACCACGAGATCTTGGAGACCATGCCGGGCGGGAAGCTCGAGGGGCTCCGCTACGAGCCCCCATTCCCGTTTCTCGCCGACACGGTTGGCCGGCAGAACGGCTGGTTCGTGGCGGTGGCCGACTTCGTCACCGCCGACGAGGGCACCGGGATCGTGCACACCGCCGTCATGTACGGTCAAGACGACTACGATCTCGGGGTGGAGCTGGGCCTCCCCATGCACCACCTGGTCGACGAGCAAGGCCGTTTCAACCCGGAAGTGAAGACGTGGGCAGGCGTTTTCGTCAAGGACGCCGACCCCGAGATAGTCGAGGCACTGAGAGAGTCCGGTCGGCTCTGGAAGGCCGAGAACTACACGCACAGCTACCCGTTCTGCTGGCGCTGCGACACGCCACTCCTCTACTACGCTCGCGACTCCTGGTATCTGCGCACCACGGCGGTGAAGGATCGACTGCTGGAGAACAACGCTGCGATCAACTGGCATCCGCGGGAGATCGGCCGCGGCCGTATGGGAGAGTGGCTCGAGAACAACGTTGACTGGGCCTTGTCACGCGATCGCTACTGGGGCACGCCACTTCCCGTGTGGAGCTGCGATCAGGACCCCTCTCATGTCCAGGTAATTGGAAGCTACGGGGAGCTGGCCGAGTCTGCGGGCATCGAGTTGGGTGCGGATTTCGACCCGCACAGGCCGTTCATCGACACGTTGGAATGGGAATGCCCGGACTGCGGCGCGACGATGCGGCGAACCCCGGAAGTCATCGATACCTGGTTCGACTCCGGCTCCATGCCGTTTGGTCAGTGGCATTACCCGATCGAGAACGAGACCCAGTTCAAGGGTCAGTTTCCGGCAGACTTCATCGCGGAGGGCGTGGATCAGACGCGGGGTTGGTTCTACTCGCTGCTCGCCATCTCGACGGTCCTGTTCGACACGGCGCCGTACAAGAACGTGGTCGTCAACGACATGGTTCTCGACGCCGATGGCGTCAAGATGTCGAAGTCACGCGGTAACGTGGTCGACCCGTGGGACGCGGTCGGCGAATACGGCGCCGACGCGATTCGCTACTACCTCCTGTCGGTTAGTAACCCGTGGCTGCCCAAGAGGCATGACCCGAAGGCGATCGCCGACGTGCGCCGTAAGTTCTTCGCCACCCTGTCGGCGACTTATCGCTTCTTCGAGATGTACGCGAACCTCGAGAAGTGGAGGCCGGACGATGAGCCGCCGGTCGCCGAGCGGCCTGTGATGGATCGCTGGCTGCTGTCTCGCCTCGACGCCCTCGTCGCCGCCTGCCGATCCGACCTGGACAACTACAACGTCACGCACGCGATTCGCAGGGTCAGCGACTTCGTGATCGACGACATATCGAAGTGGTATATCCGGCTCTCTCGGGCGCGCTTCTGGGGGACGAGGGCGGCGACCCGTGAAACGATGGATGTGGCCTTCGGCACACTGTGGGAGGCTCTCGTCACGGCCTGCCGCCTCGTGGCGCCCATGGTCCCGTTCGTCAGCGATTGGATCCATCGCGAGCTGACCGGCGGCGTCTCCGTGCATCTCGAGCGTTACCCCGTGCCCGGCGACCGGCACGACTCGCAGCTGGACCGGGCGATGGAGACCAGCCGTCAGCTGGTCCGCCTAGGCCGAGCGGCCCGTGAGGTGGCCGGCGTGCGGATCCGTCAGCCGCTGCTGCGGCTCTACGGCGTCCTGCCGGCGGACCGGGTCTCCGGACTCGAAGAGGAGCTGTTGGAGCATGTGCGGGGCGAGCTGAATGTAAAACAGATTACCTTCGCGGCCGATTCCAGCGAGCTGGTCTCCCTGAGTGCGGAGCCCGATTTCGCCGTTCTGGGCCCCGCGTTCGGGTCTCGCAGCCAGGCGGTGGCGGAGGCGCTCAGAGGGCTGGAGGCTCACCAACTGAGTGCTTGGCGGGCGCAGGGGGGGCCGTTGTCGGTGCAGGTCTCGGGCGAGTGGGTCGAGGTCCCGGAGGAGGGGGTCACTCTGGTGGCGGAGCCGCGTGCGGGCCTGGTGCTACAGTCGGAGGGCGGAATGACGGTGGGGCTGGACACGGCGTTGGACGACGAGCTGAGGCGGGAGGGTGTGGCGCGAGATCTGGTCAACCGGATTCAGCGGTTACGGCGGGATGCGGGGCTGGAACTGGACGACCGGATACGTTTGGGTATCTTTGGGGCGCCCGAGGTCGCCTCAGCGGCGGAAGCCCACAGTGAATACATAGCCGGTGAGGTACTGGCTGTGCGGGTTGAGGTGGGTGAGGAGCCGCCGGCTGCAGGGGCGTACGGGCAGATGCAGCAGGTGCGGCTGGAAGGTGGGGAGGCGGTGATCGGGATCCGAGTCGTTTGACCGCTGTGGGAACGTTGAAGGAGCAAAGATGCCACTCAGCAAGAAAGACCGGGCGCACTTCGAGAAGCGCCTTTTGGAGGAGCGGGAGAAGATAGTCCGGCAGCTGGCGCAATTCGGCGAATCGTTCTCCGACACGCTCCAGGGATCAGATGGTGACCTGTCGGCCTACAGTTTCCACATGGCGGATCAAGGGACGGATGCGATGGAGCGTGAGAAGGCGTTCCTGTTCGCCAGCAAGGAGGGTCGGCTGCTCTATCACATTGATGAAGCTTTGCGTCGGCTGTACAAGACGCCCGAGCGCTACGGTATCTGCCAGGAGTGCGGTGGCGATGTGGGTTACGAGCGCCTTGACGCACTTCCCCACGCGCGACTGTGTATCAAGTGCAAGGAGCGGGAGGAGGACGGTGGTTCCTGACGGCTACCCGCAGGTGAAGGAAGTGAGCGCGGCGGAGGAGTTTGCGGGATCGAGCGCGTTGAAGGGTAAGGTGGGCACCTTTGTCGGTACGGCGAGTGCGATTCTAGCCCTCGACATGCTGACGAAGTATCTGGTGCAGCAGACGCTGACTCCCTACGATCAGATCCCCATTCTCGGCGACTTCTTCCGCTTGACCTTCATCTATAATCCGGGGGCGGCATTCGGGCTTCACCTTGGACCCTACTCGCGTCTCATCTTCCTGGCTCTTGCTTTCGTTGCGCTGGCTGTGCTGCTCGTGATGTATCGACACACGACGGCGCATGACCGGTTGAGGCTGTTCGCGATCGGAGCGATCTCTGGCGGTGCGCTGGGCAACGTGATTGACCGTATCCGGTCGGCGGAGGGTGTGGTGGACTTCCTTGACTTCGGTATCGGCAACCTTCGCTGGCCCGTCTTCAACGTTGCGGATACGGCCGTCACCGTAGGAGCGATCCTGCTCCTCGCCTCGCTCTGGGCAGAAGACCAGCGTCGCGATCAGAAAACGAGTGGATCCGGTTGAGGGCCAGGAGGGTCCGGTAACCTACCGGGTCGAGGTCGAAGAGCCCAACGGGCAGAGGATCGACCGCTACCTTGCCGACAAGCTCCCGCTCTCCCGTTCACAAATCGCCGCATTGATTGACGCCGGTCACGTCCGCGTCGCCGAACAGACTCCCAAGAAGAGCTACGTCCCCTCGGAAGGCGACGTCATCGTTGTCGCGCTCCCTCCGCCCGAGCCGATGCGCGCGGTCGCGGAGGAGATCCCGATCGAGGTGGTCTTCGAGGACGACGGCTTCCTGGTTGTGAACAAGCCGGCCGGGATGGTCGTGCATCCGGCGCCCGGCCACTCTCGTGGCACCCTGGTTAACGCGCTCCTGCATCACGTCGGCAGACTATCAGCGGTTGGCGGGGCGAGCCGGCCGGGGATCGTTCACCGCCTCGACAAGGACACCTCGGGCCTGATCATCGTCGCCAAGAACGAGCTGATCCACCGTCGCCTCGCCGGGTCGCTGGCCCGTCGTGAGATCGTCCGCCGCTACCTCGCTGCCTGCTGGGGACATCTGCGGGACGACACCGTGCGCGTCGAAGCGGACCTCGGCCGTCACCAACGCGATCGCAAGCGAATGGCCGTGGTGCCGGGCGCGCGACCGGCGATCACCGAGATCGAGCGGCTCGAGCGCTGGAAGGCGGCCGACCTGCTGAGGGTTAGGCTGCTGACCGGAAGGACGCACCAGATCCGTGTCCATCTGCGACATATCGGCCACCCCGTGGTCGGGGACCGGCAGTACGGTCCCGGCTGGGAGCGCGGTCTGGAAGGTCGCTGGCCCGGCGATCTGGCCAAGCGGGTGAAACGCCAGTTCCTGCACGCGGCGGAGCTGGCCTTCCCACACCCCGTATCGGGGCAACCGCTGGAGTTCTCGGCCCCCCTGCCGGGGGACCTGGCGGAGGCCGCGGAATGGGCTCGCCGGACAAGTTGACCGACGCGTTAGTCGTTATTATACTTGTACTTCCGCGAGTGGCCGCACCGCGAAACCTCCCCCATTCCCACTGACGCGTTCTGAGGGTTGCACTGGGTGTCGGACTCTGCCAGGCGCCAGCTACTTGTCGAGGTCGGTCGGTGTCTGTTCGCTGCCGACGCCAACGAGGTTCGTGAGGTGATGGATCTGACGGCTGCGACGCCGGTCCCCGGCGCCGTAGAGGGTGTACTGGGTCTGCTGAATCGTCGTGGCAAGGTGATCGTCGCAGGAGAACTGAGCAAGTTCCTCGGTGTTGACTCGCAGCCTGGGGAGGAGTCGGCGCTGGTGGTGTTCGCCGACGGCGATCGGCGGATCGCGTTGAGGGTAGATCGGGTGATCGGCATGGCTCCTTATCCGGAGAGCGAGGACGATGTCGAGGGTGATTTGCTCGAGGCTCTTGGTGCCCGAGAGCTGGCGGTGGGAGTTGGGCGGTACGGGTCACGCCCGTACGTACGGCTCGATGTGCCGGCGATCTTCGCACGTGTTCTCGATCAGGCCGAGGACCATGACCGATCGATCCGACCCGGGTCGACGGTGAGATAGGAGCGATCGATGAGGCGCACGGTGCTGATTGTAGACGATGCGATCTTCATGCGGACGATGATCGCTGACATCCTTAAGGGCGCGGACTTCGAGGTCGTCGGTGAGGCGGCTTCGGGAGCCGAAGCCGTTGAGAAGTACAAGGAGCTCAAGCCCGACCTGGTGACCATGGACATCGTCATGCCTGACATGGGCGGGATCGATGCGGTTCGCGAGATTATCAAACTCGATCCCGAGGCTCGGATCCTGATGTGCAGCGCCATGGGTCAGCAGGGTCTGGTGGTGGAGGCCATTCAGGCCGGTGCCCGAGACTTCGTCGTCAAGCCTTTTCAGCCCTCGCGGGTACTCGAGGCGGTACAACGCTTGTTGGGATGAGCCAGCAGCAGAAATACGCCGAGCTCTTTGCAGCGGAGGCGCGCGAGCATCTGGCGGAGATGGGTCGCGCGCTCGTTGCTCTGGAAGAGGAACCTGGGGACCGGACCTCCCTGGATGCCATCTTCCGTTCGACCCATACGATCAAGGGGATGGCGGCCGCGATGGGCTACGATGTGCCCACGCGACTCTCCCACAATATCGAGTCGGTGCTCGACGAGTTGAGGTCGGGCAGACGAACGGTGAGTGCCGACATCATCGATCTGTTGCTGGAAACCGTCGACATCCTCGAGAGCGCGGTCGAGGCTACCGTAGCCGGCAAGACGCCCGTCGATCCGTCGGCTGCGATCGAACGACTGGTGCTCTGGCGACTGGCCGATGCCGGCGCAGCGGAGCCGCCACTACAAGCCGATACGGTAGCGCAGCCGGCCCCCGCACCAGAGCCGCGGCGCACCGCCACCCCCGTATCGCGGAGGTCCGACGCCAGTCGCCTGCGCGTCGACATCCGCCGGCTCGATGCCTTGATGAACCTGATGGGCGAATTGATGATCCTGCGCGGCGAGCTGAAAGCGCTCGCCGACCAACTGGGCGCCGAACCGCTCGATGACGCCGTCGAACGCGCCGGCACACTCATCGGCGAGATGCAGGCGCACGTCGTCGAGAGCCGCATGGTGCCCGTGTGGCAGATCTTCGATCGCTTCCCGCGCCTCGTACGTGACGCATCACGCTCGACGGGCAAGGAGGTGGAGTTCGTAGTCTCCGGGAAACAACTCGAGCTCGACCGCTCGCTGCTGGATGCGATCGGCGACCCGCTCGTCCACCTGCTGCGCAACGCCGTGGACCACGGTATCGAGTCGCCGGACGAGCGCGAACGAGCCGGCAAGCCCCGCGTCGGCCGAATCGAGCTCGGTGCAAGGCGCGAGCGCTCCCGCGTGGTGATCACCGTTCGCGACGACGGCCGGGGCATAGATCGCGAGCGTGTGATCGAAAAGGCGAGGCGCGACGGACTCCTGGCCGCAAGCGAAGAAGCCACCGACCAGATGCTGTTCCGAGTCATGGCGCGACCCGGCTTCTCTACCGCAGCCCAGATCACGACGCTTTCCGGCCGTGGGGTCGGGCTCGACGTGGTCGAGTCGTCGGTCCGCGGACTCGGCGGCTCGGTCAGTTTCAGGAGTGAGCCGGGCATCGGCACCTCGTTCCGTCTCGATCTCCCGCTGACTCTGGCGATCCTGCGCGCTCTGATCGTCGAAGTTGACGGCCAGGTCTATGCCGTGCCAGCTACGTTCACGCGGGAAAGCTTCGAGCTCGATGCGAAGGCCGTGGAGCGGGCGCACGGTCGTGAGTGGGTCCGATGGCGCGGCGAGCGGGTACCTCTGACTCGCCTGCGGACCCTGTTCAACGGCGGCGAGAAGAGCGGTTCGGCGAGAGAGGGGGTCGGCTTCCTCAGTCTCGTGGGTCTCGAGTTCGGCGAGTCGCGATTGGTCATCTCAGTCGACGAGTTCCTGGGCGAAGAGGAGATCGTGATAAAGCCGTTCGATCCACCGCGCGGCGCGGTCGCGGTCTTCTCCGGTGCCATCGTGCGGCCGGACGGACGACCGGCGCTGGTCTTGGACGTAGGCAATCTGTCGTGACTACGCGGGTTCACCATTGAGGAGTGGGTTGAATGAACTCCAGGCGAGAGCTCCGTGAGAAAGAGCTTGATGCTCTGAAAGAGGTGGCGAACATCGGCGCAGGTCACGCGGCAACGGCGCTCAGCCAGTTGACGAATCGCCGCATTATGATCGATGTGCCGAAGGTGCAGATATGCACGATCGAGCAGGCAGCCACGGCTGTAGGGAACGGCGGCGTGGTCGCCGCCGTGCTCATGCAGGTGCTCGGCGACTTGACGGGCCGCAGTCTGCTGCTCTTCGAGAAGAGCTTGGCGCTGCGCTTGGCCGATATGCTGCTGAACAGGGAGACGGGAAGGACTCGGGTCTTTGCAGAGTTCGAGCAGTCGGCCCTCAAGGAGACGGCGAACATTTTGACCGGCGCCTACCTCAATGGGCTGTCCGACATGCTCGGGCTGATGCTGATTCCGTCGGTGCCGAGCCTGGCCATCGACCTCAGCGCCGCGATCCTTTCGAGCGCCTACCTCGACTTCGCCTACGAGCAGGGGGATGTCATAATACTCGACACTCGTTTTCGGTTCGAGCCCGGCGACGACAGCATGTCGGGTCATTTCGTCTTGCTGCCTGACCCGGCGAGTCTCGAGGTCATACTGAAGGCTGCTCGTTTGTTGTGAATATGGCGGCGACGATCCATTCCGAGGGCGACATTCGCATCCTCCGGGCGCTGGCTCAGCGCATCGATCCGGGCGATGCGGGTGCGTACAACAACCTGGGAGTGGTGTTCTATCAGAAAGGCCTCTACGAGGAGGCGATCGAACAATTCCGTCGCGCCCTCGCGATCGATGGGAAGATGGAGGTGGCACGACGGAACCTTGACATTGCCTACCATCAGACAGGCTACTACGGCCGTCGCATCGCCGAGTTGATCGCTCGGCTACGGGCCAACGAGGATGACGACGACGCCCGCTACAATCTCGCGGAGGCGTACTTCAACACCGGCCGGTTCGACGAAGCCATCGTTCAGTACGAGAAACTGATCGAGCGAAAGCCGGGCAACGTTCGCGTCCTGTTGAGGCTCGGTGCCGCCGAGAAGCAGCGCGGCGAGCTGAAACGGGCAATCGATTGGTACGAGAAAGCCCGCGAACTGCAGCCTGACCGCCCCTTCATCTACTACTCGCTGGGCGAGATCCTCTACAATCAGGGGATGAACGAGGAGGCGATCGCCCACCTCCGCAAGGCGTTGCAGCTCAATCCCTCCGTCGCCGAGGTCCACCATCTACTGAGTTTCGTATACGGCGATATCGGAGCGGCCGACAAAGCGGCCGAACACGCAGCCCGTGCAGCCGAGCTCAACCCGGCGGCCACCAAGGCACGTGCGAACCTCTCGCTCGACCGCTACAGCCCGGCTCAATACGTCGAGCTCACAGGCAAGGCGGCTGCGCCGAGCGTCGAGGGCCAGAAGGCGTTCGCGCACTACAGTCTGGGAATCGCCTTCCGGGCGCGCGGGCTCTATGAGGAAGCGAAACAGGAGTTCAAACGAGGGCGCGAGGCGGGCGAAGACTCGACCCTGATCGATCAGGCGGAAGCCGAGTTGGCGCTGCTGGAGGGCGACGCCGAAGGTGCATTGACGCGGTACGATGCGCTACTCGCTAAGCTCAGCGATAGTCCGAAGGTATGGAACGAGCGCGGCGTTACGTTGCATCAGGTCGGGCGTCTGGATGAGGCTGAAGAAAGCTACCGTCGCGCACTCAATCTCGACGAGGGTTATGCCCTCGCCTGGAACAACATTGGCGTGACGGCCGCTCACCGCGGCGACGGCGAGGGCGCCGAGACCGCTTTCCGTCGCGCGCTGGAGATCCAGGCCGAGCTGACCGACGCGCGGCTCAATTTGGGGTTGCTGTGGGTGCTCTCCGGTAGGAACGATAGCAGTCTGCACCTGCACCGCGAGATGCTGAAACAGGACTCGAGCCGCGCCGATGCCTGGAACGGTTTGGGTAGGGCGCTGATGGCTTTGGATCGGGTCGCTGAGGCCCGCAACGCCTTTGCGCGTGCCGTCGAAACGAACCCCAATCACGCGCCGGCGCGGTACAATTTGAGCTTTGCACTCGCTCGCCTTGGGGAGCACGAGGCCGCGCTGCGCGAGACCAAGATGGCGCTCGAGCTCGATCCCTACTACACGGCGCCCCGCTACAAGCTGTCGATCGATCTGCAATACGAGGGTGGCGACGTCTGGGCGCCGGAGTTGGCGGCGCCCGAGCGCGTCGCACCGAGAGATGAAGGCGTCCGCGACTTCGACTTCGATCCTGCGGAGTTGGAGACGGTATTCCACGAGCTGGCCGGGGCGGAGGCCGAAGAAGAGACGACGGCAGCCGGCGCATCATTCGAATTGGCTCGGGACCACCTCGGCAACGGTCTCTATGATCAGGCGCTCGTCGAAGCTGCGCGCGTCGTGCGTGAGGGCGGCGATGCGGCGGACGGCGCGCTGATCATCGGCGAGGTCTATCTGCAGCGCGGACTCTACGGCGAGGCGCTCGAGCGTTTCGAGGAGGCGCGCGCTCTGCGGCCCGACGATCCCCAGGCCCTCGCCGGCGCCACCCGCTGCCTGTTGCAGTTGGATCGCGTGGACGAAGCCCGGTCGGCGGCAGAGGCACTGCAGCCACAGGCGGGCCAGGATGTGACATATCTCTTGATGGTCGGCGAGGTGCTCATTCGGTCAGGCGACGCGAAACGTGCGATGGAGGTGCTCGACCTCGCGGCACAGGTCTCTCCACAGGACCCGGTCGTTCATCGACAGATCGCGAGGGCTGCACTCGCGGTGGGCAACCGGCGACGTGCGCGCGACGCTTACCGGATGGCGATTGCGGAGGATCCGGACTTCACGGCGGCGCGTGTGGAGTTTGGCCGCCTTCTGATCGAAGAGGGTGCCTACAGTGAAGCGGAGGCCGAGATCAGACAGGCACTCGAGCTCATGCCTACGTACGCCGAGGGTACCCTGGCGCTCACCGATCTGCTGATTCGGCAGGGGCGGAGCCGCGACGCAGTCAACGAGTTGGTCGGGTTCTTGGAAACCGAACCCTACAATCTCGACGCGTTGGCACTACTCGGCGAAGCGCTGTTCGCCGAGGGCATGCGGCGCGATGCGGAACAGGCACTTGTCCGGGTACTGCGCTTCGATCCGGAGCGGCCGCTCGTGCTCTTTCGGCTCGGTGAGCTTACGGCGGAGTCGGGCCGCTACCGTGAAGCGCTCGGCTACTGGCGCCGACTCATCGAAGTGGCGCCGGACAACGAGTACGCCGCTCGCGCCCGGGTTCAGGCGCGCGTGGCATTGGGAGCGGGTAATGCCTTCGAAGGTCAAGCTGCAGGGAGCGGTGCCTGATGCCGATCGAAGGTTCGCTGCGCGAGTTTGCGCTGACCGACATCTTCCAGCTGCTGCACCTGTCCCGGAAGACGGGTGAGCTGCGGATCGTTCGGGAGCCATCGGGGAGTACCGGGCTGGTGATATTCAGTCGCGGCACTGTCGTGGGAACGGTTCTCGACGAGGCCAGTCCGCGCCTTGGATACATGTTGCTGAACGCGGGTAAGATCACGGAGGCGGATCTTCACAGGGCCGATCAGTTGCATTCGGAGGATCCGAGCCGGTCCTGGGTCGATATCCTGGCTTCGATGGAGGTTGTCGACTCCACGGAGATGGCCAAGTACATCAGGTTCGAGGCTGAGGAGACCGCGTACGAGATCCTCGGCTGGGAGGCTGGCAAGTTCTTCTTCGAGGAGCGGCATGTCGATGATTCGGAGTGCGTAACGCTGATTCCGGTCGAATCGATCTTGATGGAGGGGGCCCGCCGGGCAGATGAGATGTCGGCCTTGGCTACCACCATCGAGAGCCCGACAGCTGTGCCGCGGCTGTCCGAACGAGCGGGCGAAGGCGGCACGCTCGATCTAACGCCCGAGGAATGGGAAGTTCTCGGTCGTGTCGACGGCGTTAGCGATGTCAAGTCGATCGCCTGGACCTTGGGACGTAACGAGGTCGAGGTGGTCAAGATATTGTCGAAGCTGGCGGAATTGAGCCTGGTCGAGATCGGCGATGAAGAAGAGATCGCACGCACCAGACCCCCGCACGAGGTCGCCCTCGATCAGGCGGAGAGCCTGCTGGAGCGCGGCGAAGTGCGCGAGGCGCGGCGCCACATCACGTCGGTGCTGAAGCGGCATCCCGAGGAACCGCGCGCGCACCTGCTGACCGCCAGGGCGCTGGAGCGATCCGGCGAATGGCTTGGCGCCACTGAGGCATATGAGAAGACCCTGACCATCGATCCCCTGGCTGCCGAGGCGCGGCAAAGACTGGGACTGGTGCGACTGAGGATGGGTGATATCGAGGGCGCCGCACGAGAATGGACGGCTTACCTTCGGATGATGCCGGATTCCGCCGACAAGCAGACCGTCGAGCGGGCGATAAACGCTGTGCGCGAACTGCAGATCGTCGTGGACGAGTTCGATGGCCGGGAAAACCCGTAGATCGCTGCAGAGCTTGAGCGAAGAGGTCGCCACGAACCCGAACTCGACGGCGTTTGTGGAGCTGGCCGCAGCGTATCGGGAGCGCGGCGATACCGAACGCGCGCTGCGGCTCTGCCTGCGAGGCCTGCAGCGCCATCCGACTCACGTCGAGGCCCACTTCGAGCTGGGCCTCATATACGAGGCGCGCGGCGAGCGGGAGCTGGCGTTGGACGAGTGGGGGATCGTGCGGCAATTGGCGCCAGAACACGTGGGTTCGCGCCTGGCGCTGATCCGACTCTATCTGGACGAGAAGCGCTACGCCGACGCGGAGATCGAGCTGGCGGCGGCTCGGGAGCTCGCCCCGGCCGATCCCGCCATCGCCGAGCTGGATACGGTGCTCCAGGCGGCGCAACGCGACACGGTCGCCGTCGTCGCTCAGGCTGCCGCACCCGCCGGCCTCTTTGCCACCCTCGAGCAAGAGTACCCGGGAACACTCGGGGTCATGCTCGTCGGTGGAGACGGCCAACTGTTGGAGGGTCGAATGACGCGGCGGGGCGCGGAGTCGGATCGGATGCTCGGCGTGACTCTGAACGGCGCCAGATCGGAGGCGACCCGCGTCGCCTCATATCTGGGCCTCGGCGAGCTGCAGATGATGATCATCGAGAGCGCTGTGGCCCGGCTCACCGTATCACCCGTGGAGGACGGGATCGTGATCGTGGCGACCCGTGCTGAGGTCCCAGCCGGTCAGGCCGCCAGGCTCGTGCAGCGCGCCCGGGAAGCCGCGGAGGTCCATCTGGGCGGCAAGGAGCGATGAGGACTCAGTACGCAGATCTTCTGGCTACTGTGATGGGAACGCCCGGCGTACGTGGCGCCCTGGTGGTCGCTGTGCGAGACGGCCTGGTGGTCGATGGCCGTGTACACGTCGATGTGGAGGGGGAAGCGGTGGCGGCGCTTGCCGCATCCCTCTATCGCCGCGCCTGTCGTGCCACCGGCGCCACCGAGGGCAAGAGTCGGTTCGTTGAGCTGGAGGCCGCCGAGGGTCGCATCCTGATCGCCGGCAACAACGACCTGGCTATGATGGCCGTCCTCCATCGGCGAGCGAATCCGGGCCAGGCCCGCGTCGCCGTGCAGCGAGCCGCCGACGAACTGGCGGCGATCGAGGGGCAGGCCTAGATGGAACGCCTGGAGATCAAGCGGATACAGGAGGCCTTCGATGGACCGCTCGGACAGTTCGTGCGTGAGTCGGGCGTCAGGTTGGCGGTGCTGATCAATCGCAGCGGCCAGGTCCTCGCGCAGCACGGCTTCGACAAGGTCTACGACCTGGTTGGCGTGGCCTCGCTCGCCGCCGGCATCAACGCATCGAGCCGCGCCCTGGCGAACCAGCTCGGCGAAGAGAAGTTCGAGCATCTGCACCATGCAGGGCGAGCACGCCAGCTGTTTCTCGGCCACTTCGATTCGGCCGCGGGACAGCTCATGCTCGTGGCGGTCTTCGACGACCGTTCCTCGATTGGCCTGGTGCGGCTGTTCTTCGAGCAATTCGTGGGCAGTATACGTCGACTACCGTCGATGGATGTGTCGCGTACGACAGTGAGCGCAACAGAGTTCGAAGCCGAGCTCGAGACGAGCCTCGACAGATTCTTCAAAGACCTGATAGGCGGCTGACGATGTCGCTCGTGAATTACGCTACACGAGAGATAACGTGCAAGATCGTTTACTACGGACCAGGGCGATCCGGTAAGACGACGAACTTGCAGTATATCCACAGTCGTGTACCCTGGGACCGAAAGGGCGAGATGGTCTCGCTCGCAACGGATGCGGACAGAACGCTGTTTTTCGACTTCCTTCCGCTGGAGCTCGGCCAGATCTCCGGATTCACGACCCGCTTCCAGCTCTATACCGTCCCCGGCCAGGTCTACTACAACGCGACGCGCAGACTCGTCCTGCAAGGAGCCGACGGAGTCGTGTTCGTCGCCGACAGCCAGAAGCCGCAAATCGATGGCAATATCGAATCACTGCGTAACTTGCACGAGAATCTGCTCGAGCACGGTATCGACATTCGTGACATCCCGGTGGTGATCCAGTACAACAAGCGCGACCTTCCCAACGTCTTCAGCATCGAACAGCTGGAGGAGGAGTTGAATTTCAGGAATGTGCCGAGTCACCCGGCGTCGGCACTCCTCGGCGAGGGTGTGTTCGATACCCTGAGATCGGCGAGCGAGGGCGTCTTGAAGAAACTGGCCCGAAAGCTGGAGGTCTCGGCCGCGGACAAGATGGGAGAGCCACGGTGAGCGATGCCATCGATCCGTCACTGACGTTCGACAACTTCGTGGTCGGGCCGGAGAACCGCTTGGCATGTGAAGCGGCGCGCACCGCCTCCGAGTCGCCGGGCTCGGCCTACAACCCGCTGTTCATCTACAGCGATACCGGTCTCGGAAAGACCCACCTGCTGATCGCGGTCGCTAATCGTGCCAAGCTACTGCAGCCGGAGTTTCAGGTGGTCTATGCGTCGCTCGAACAGTTGATGCGGGCGTTGTCCAGCACTGACGACTCGGATTCGTCCTACCGGGACGCGGATATTCTCCTGATCGACGATTTACAGTTCATCGGTAACCACGGTCAGAGTCACCAGATACTCTTTCACCTCCTCGATCATCTGCTCATGGCGGGCAGGCAAGTGGCGCTCGCCTGCGACCGTCCACCACTGGAGCTGGGCGAACTCGATGACCGCCTGTTGTCCCGCTTCAGTGGCGGCCTTGTCGTTGATATCGGGCGACCGACACTGGAGACGCGGCGCGCCATCCTCGAGCTTCGGCTTTCCACCGTCGGTGAAGATCTCAGAGCCGAAGTCGTCGAAGCCATCGCGCGCCGCGCCATCGAGAATGTCCGCCAGTTGAAGGGGGCGCTGAACCGGGTGCTGGCGGCGCAGAAGTCGCAGGGGCGCGAGGTCGAGGCCGACGAGGTAGATCGCCTGCTCGCCGACGTCGTCTCGGATGCCGATATGCCGTGGCTCACCGAGGCGGCGCAGCGAACGGGAGCCGAGTTCGAGGACTTCCTCACCGATGTCTCCAGCGCGGTAGAGGAAGCGCTCGGCTCTCCCAAGTGGCGTGAGGACCTCGCTCGGGCGATTCTGCGATGGGAGGGTGAAGGGTATGTCACGAGTCGGCTCGAGTCCTATCTGGAGGGCGATGAGACCGTCGACGCCGAACAGGTGATTGCCGCCTACGAGCGTGACGTCGCGACGCTGAGATCGATCGAGGACGAACTGGGCCGGCTCGACGCCGAGGTCCCGAACGATCTCTCGCTGCGGGACCCGGCGCGGATCGAGCAGGCTCGACTATTCCTGGAGGACGTCCGCCGCACCAACCTGGCCGTCGATGACTTTTTCTTCGACGAGGAGAAGGTGGTCTGGGATTGGCCCGTAATAGACGAACAGCTCATGGAGGGTTGGAGCGATGGCCATTAAGGGCAGCCTCAAGGAGGCCAGCCTGCCTGATGTCCTCCAGCTCCTTACCATGGGAGGCAAGACGGGCTGTCTATCGGTCACCGATCGACAGAGCTTCGGCTACATCTACTTCGAGGAAGGCCGGATCATCTACGCGTCACTCCTGAACCGGCGCGATCGCATCGGGGACATCCTCGTTCGGGAGGCCGTGATATCCCGCGAGCAATTGGATGCGGCGATCGAGGAGCAGAGCTCGGCCCGCGACGGCCGACGACTCGGCGAGATTCTGAAGGACAGTGGCTATATCGAGCCGGACACCCTGCATAGGTGGGTACGCTACCAAATCGAGGAGGCTGTCTACCACCTGTTCACCTGGAGCCAGGGCACCTTCTACTTCGAACCGGGCCAGCGCCCCGAGCGGGAAGAGATTCTGGTCTCTATTGACCCGGAGAGCCTGCTGCTAGAGGGGGCTCGGCGAGTGGACGAGTGGAGCCAGATAGAGAAGAAAGTCCCATCACTGGAGTTGGTCTTCTCGCTGCACCCAGAGCGCTCGGCAGCGATATCGTCGCTCAACCTTACCGCCGAGCAGCAGAAGATTCTCCCGCTCCTCGACGGCGCGCACAGCGGCTGGGATATCATAGAGGAGACAGCGCTGGGTGAGTTCGAGGTGGGTAAGGCGCTGTTCGGATTGGTCAGCGCCGGACTGGTGCGCAGGGTCGGCAGGCGCGAGCGGAAGTCCCCTGGGACCGAGGCCCGGGCCAGGGTGGACGAGCACCGCAACCTGGGCGTGGCGTTCTACAGAACGGGGATGTACGACGAGGCGGTTCGCGAGTTGAAGCAAGTGCTCGAGTTGGTACCCGACGCGTTGGATGCGGAGTTCTTTCTCGGACTCGTGGCGCTGCGCCGCGGCGACCTCGAGGCAGCTGAGAGGAAGTTGACCGAGATCATGGAACGCGGTGCGGCCCAGCCTGCGGTATACAACGACCTCGCGCTGGTGCTCGCCGGCCAGGGCAAGTTGGCCGAGGCGGCGGCGTTGCTCGATCAGGGCTTGGCGAAGACGAAAGCTCACCCGAAACTCCTGCTGACGAAGGCATTGTGTCAGCTGAAGCTGGGCGATACGGCAGGCGCGAAGAACACGCTCGACGGCTTCGCGGCGGCCACGAGCGGTGAGTTGCCGCCTCTCTACTACTCGACGCGCGCACTGGCCGAGGCGATGTCCGGCGACCTGGAGTCGGCGGCCCGTATAGTTGCTGAAGGGGTGGAGCGGCATCCGGGCTCGGCCGCGCTCGCCAACAACGCGGGTGCGATAATGGAGAGGAAGGGCGACCTGGAGAGTGCCCGGGCGCTGTTCGAAAAGGCGTTCGAGCAGGACTCGGGGCTCCCGCAGGCGTCGAAGAACCTGGGTGACATGCTGTATCGGGAAGGCCTGTACGAGAAGGCGGCGGAGGCCTACAAGCGGGCGCTTCGCGCCAACCCGAACTTGGGAGACGACGTGTACGCCAAGCTGGGCAACGTCTACTACAAGGGGCGCGATCGCGATAAGGCTGTCGAGATGTGGAAGCGAGCGCTGGAGATGAACCCTGCCAACGACGTCGTGCGCACCAACCTGGAATTCGTGAAGGGCGATGCCGCAGACCGGTGATGATGCGGCGTTTGCCGAGCTGTTCGCAAAGATCGAGCGCGAGCGTGGGTTTCGCGGGCATCTATACCGGCAGAAGTGCCTGCGCCGCAGGGTCGGCGTGCGGATGCGCGCCCGCGGTCTCGCGAGTGTCGAGAGCTACTCGGCGCTGCTCGATCGCGATCGTACGGAATACGATTGGTTGCTGCGTGCTCTGACCATCAACGTCAGCAAGTTCTTCCGGAACAGGGAAACGTGGGACGTCATCGGCAGTAAATTGCTGCCGGAGCTACTGGACGGAGACGGGCCGCTTCTGATGTGGAGCGCCGGCGCGGCGGGTGGAGAGGAGGCGTACAGCCTGGCGATACTGGTGCGGGAGCGACTTGCGGCCTGCGGCCAGGATGGCTTGCAGCGTGTGCGCATCATCGGCACCGATATCGATGAAGACAGCCTGGAGTTCGCCCGTGCGGCGGAATACGCGGAGGGCGCTCTCGCCGAGATACCGGAGACGGTTCGGCGGCGCTGGTTCGAAGCCGGGGCCGTGAATCGGCTGAAGGACCCGATACGTTGCATGGTGGAATTCCGAAACGTCGACATCCTGAAGCGCCGTCCGGATTTCGAGGCGGACATGATTCTCTGCCGCAACCTCCTCATCTACCTGGACAGGCCCGCCCAGCGCCGTGTATTCGAGACGTTTGTCGAGGTGCTGCGATCCGGGGGCTATTTGGTGCTGGGCCGGGTGGAGATGCTGGCCCGGGAATTGAAGGCGAGCTTCGACGTGGTCAATGGGCGAGAGAGGATATACCGGCGACGGTGAGGATATTCGTCCCGATGGGTGATCGTCGCGTTGCGAAGGACGAGGGAACGCTGTCGATCACGGGCCTCGGCTCGTGCGTCGCGATCGTTTTGTACGACCAGGAGACTCGTGTGGGAGGCCTGGCACACGTGCTGCTACCGGATCCGTCATTCTCGCAGCGGGAGCGATGCTGGCTCTTCGCGACGGAGGCCATCCCGGCGTTGCTGGATGAGCTTGAGGAAGCGGGGGCCGAGCGCAGTCGTCTGACCGCGCGGCTGGTCGGCGGGGCCGCCATGTTCCAGGAGCTGTCACCGCAGGAGAGGCCGAACATCGGCGGGCGCAACATTTCGGCGGCGCGCGAGATACTTGCCCGGGTCGGAATTCCCATCGTTGCCGAGGATGTGGGGGGTGAGTTCGGTCGCTCTATCGATTTCGACCTGTCGAACGGTCGCATCCAGATCTCCTCGCAGGGGAAGAGTCGTGTCGAGATCTAACCGCGGTGGCCCCGACGCCACCGTCCTGGTGGTCGACGACAGCGTCTTCATGCGGCGCATGATCTCCGACATGGTTGATCGCTTTCCCGGGTTCCGTGTCGTCGGTGTTGCCGCTGATGGGGAGGAGGCTCTGCGGCGCTCGGCGGAACTCGATCCCGACTTGATCACGCTGGATATCGAGATGCCGCGTCTCGATGGGTTCGGTGTGCTCGAGCGTGTCATGTCATCGCGACCGCGGCCGGTAGTCGTCTTTTCGGCTTACACCGATGAGGGATCGGCCGCCGCGCTGCGGGCGCTCGACCTCGGCGCGGTCGACTTCGTGGCCAAGCCCTCGGGTCCGATCTCGTTCGACCTCGGCCGTGTAGAGGCCCGGCTCTACGAGGCTCTACGGGCCGCCGCCGCGGCGGACATCGACGCCTTGATCGCCGAGCGGGCGATGGAAGCGAAACCTGTGGTTGCGCCGAAGGCGGGCGGTGAAGCAGCGGTGGCGATCGCTGCTTCCACGGGCGGCCCGCGGGCGCTGTCGCAGGTGCTGCAAGCCTTGCCGGCCAATCTGGGGGCGGCGGTGCTGGTCGTGCAGCACATGCCGCCCGGGTTTACGTCGGCTCTGGCGGCGCGCCTGAGCGGTCTGGCGTCGCTGCCGGTGGAGGAGGCGAGCGGAGGCGAAACCGTTGTGCCAGACCGGGCTTGGATCGCGCCTGGCGACTTTCACATGCGAGTGAGGCGGATCGATGGGCAGGTGAGGATCACGCTCGACCAGCGTGAGTCGATGTGGGGTACGCGCCCGGCCGCCGATGCGCTGTTCCCGAGTGTGGCCGAGGCCTATGGCGATCGCTCGGTGGGGGTGGTGCTGACCGGCATGGGTCGCGACGGCGCCAACGGTCTGGCGTCGATCCGTGCGTGCGGTGGTCGGACAATCGCCCAGGATCGGGCGACGAGTGTGGTCTTCGGAATGCCCGGTCGGGCGGTAGAACAGGGAGCAGCGGAAAACGTTGTGCCGCTGGGCGCGATAGCCGGTGCCATCGTCGATTGCCTCGGCAGGCTCTCGACCGCGAGCGCCGGGACAGGCGAATGAACAACCTGATAACGTTTCGATTGGGCGATTCGCGGTTTGCGATCCCTGCGGACGTGGTGACCGAGATCGTCGAGGCCGGCCCGATCGAGCATCGCTTGCCAGGCGACGATGGTACTCGAGTAGGCCTGGCACGCATCCGCGACCGCTGGATACCGGTGGTGGAACTCGCCAACGCCTTCAGCGGCGTACCAAGGCTGGATCGGGAGGCGCGAGACGCGCTGCTCCTGGTGCTGGGTCGCGAGCGGGGCCAGTTGGGCCTCCGAGTGCAAGGGCCGGGCCAGCTCGTTCGGGGCGACGCCAGCCCGCTGCCGCGTGATCGGCCGGACGACTTGATCGATCTGGGGGGGGAGATGGTCCGCTACGTGGATCCAGCGGCGCTCGTCGCCTCTCGGCCGGAGCTGCTGGGGGAGAAGGGAGAATCCATGCAAGATAGAGACGTGGCTGCCGAGCCGCTGCGCGTCGTGAGATTCCAGGTCGGGGATGAGGAGTTCGGAGTCGACGTGATGGATGTCTTCGAGGTCCTTCCCGTACCGGCCGTACGCCCCGTGCCCCGAGCCCCCGAGTTCGTCGAAGGTGTGACCGACGTCCGCGACGCGATTATCCCGATCATCGACATGCGCAAGCGCTTCAGCCTGCCGGAGAGAGAGACCGGTGACCCCGGCCGGCTGTTGATCGTAGCTATCGGCGAGGCCCGGGCCGGACTCGTCGTCGATGCGGTTCCCGGTGTCGTCCCGCTGGCCGAGGACGCGGTGAATCCGCCGCCTGATTTCTTCCGCGGTCTGGCAGGGCGGTACATCAAGGGTCTGGCCAAGGACGATGACCGCCTGATCATCCTGCTCAACGTCGGCGAGATCCTCAGCTCGAAGGAGAAGATCGCCCTCGAGAAGATGATCGACTCCGCCCGGCAGGGCTCCGAGGAAGGCGGGCCCGGCGCCCGCCCGAGTGGTAAGAAGCGCTCTGCGCGGCGCACGAAGAAGAAGCCGAAAGGTTGAGCGAGGCCGACCCACTCTCCCCACTGCTCGGGCGGTACCGTGAGCTGGAAGACGCTCTGCTCCGCACTCGGAGTACGGCGGAGTCGGCCCGTCTGGGTGTGGCGGCCTCGGACCTGCTCAATACGCTGAGTCGGTTGGAGTGGCGTTTGGCGGAGCTTCGTGAGAAGCTGCGCCACCTGATGGATCGTCACGGACTGTTGCCTGAGCCGACTGCGGGCGGGGTGGGCCTTCCGCCCGCCGCGCCGGAGGTGCAGAGTGAAGCGGGCGGCGGCTACGTGGAGAGCGGTTGGAAGCTCGTCGGCGCCGGCGACTACGCTGGCGCTCGCAGGCTGTTGATGCGGGCGCTCGATCTGGCGCCGGACGATCCTGGTGTCCTATCGTCCCTGGGCTGGGTGCAGACGGTACTGCAGGAGTATGACGAGGCGCTGGCTACCTACCGGCGTTTGCTGGTGGTTCGTCCAGAGGACACGCCGGCCCGCCTCAACCTGGGATTCATTTGTCTGAGGAAAGGGATCTACGGAGAGGCGATCGAGCATCTCTCGAGGGTGATTCGCGGCTCGCCCGATCCCCGGGCACGTCTCTACGGTCGCTTCTATCTCGGCCTCGTCTACATGGCTCGAGAGATGTACGAGGACGCTGCATCGCTTCTACACGAGGCGGCCGAGCTGGACCCGACGATGAGCGAGGCGTTCTTTCAGTTGGGGCGCGCGCGATATCTTGCCGGCCGCAGGGCCGCGGCGATCTCGGCCTGGAAAGATGGCGCCGCAGCGCCGCACGGCGACTTCTGGGCGAGCCGCTGTGCCGAGGCGGCGCGGAGCGCCGAGTCCGGCGGCCAACCCCTGCTCGATTGACCCTCGGCCTCACGCTTCTCCTCCTCGCCGCTGCGGCGCCGGCGCACTCCGGCCAGACCCCGCGCCAGGGTGAGATCCGCACGGGTTCTCTCGTCATTCGCTTCTGGCCCGGCCACCAGGCCGCGGCCCAAGCGCTGGCCGATGCGGCGGCGCTGAGCCCGCCGCTGCCCGGGCTGCCGCCGGATATCCTCGAGGCGGGGGAGATCGTCGTCTATCTGGCGCCCGACCCGGCGGTCTTCGATTCGCTGGCACCCGGCGCACCGGACTGGAGCGGCGGTCTCGCTTTCCCGGAGAGCGCCCGCATCGTCCTGCCGACCTTCGCTCCGCGGGCCGGACTCAGACCGTTGTTGATCGTGCTACGACACGAACTGGCACATGTCGCCCTGACCCGGTACCTCGGGTCGTCGGTACCGCGCTGGTTCCACGAGGGCTACGCCCAGCTGGCGTCGGGGAGCTGGAATGCGGCCGACGCGTGGGCGCTGCGCTTCGCGATCCTCCAGGGCCGGCTGGAATCGCTGGAGTCGCTGAGCCTCGATTTCGCGCGCGGCCGCGTCAGCGCCGATCATGCCTACCTGCTCTCCTTCACAGCCGTCGAGTTCCTCTATCGGCTGGGTGGCGCCGATGGCTTCACCCGGCTGCTGGAGCGCTGGCGCGAGATGGGTGACCTCGACCCCGCCCTCCGACGAACCTACGGGTTGACGCTCGGGCAGTTCGAGCGCCTGTGGCGCAGGGACGTCGGTCGGCGGTACGGTTGGCTCCTCGTCCTGGCCCAGGCGGCGGTGTTCTGGACCGTCCTGACGATCCTTTTGCTGGTTCTGGGGTATTGGAAGAAAAGGCGAACCCGTCAGAAATTGGCTGCGCTCGAGGCGGCGGTGGCAGCACGCGAAGTTGCTGCCCGCCTTGAGGCTAGCGCGGAACCCGGCCCGGCGGGGCAGGGGGACGGAATGATTGACGAGGTTGGCGGAAACGAATAGCTTTGAGCGGTTCAAGACACGACATCACCCCTTGTAGGAGTACCACGCGGGCCGCTCGCGGCCCGCAAAGCACATAGGGCGGAGGACCAGAGCAGCGTGCCAGCCAGAGGAGCGGCGGAGCGGCCGCGGGCCCTTCAGTTCACGCGACTGAATTGGGCGCTACTCGCCGCTGCAGCCGCGTTGATCGTCATCGGCTACGTGGCGCTCGCCAGCAGTTCGCCCGTCGTCTCGACCGTCGTGGCCCCGCTTCTCCTGGTGGCCGCCTACGTGGTTCTGATACCGCTGGGGCTGATTCTTTGAGGAGCCGCCGGTTGACGACGCGTTGGGCCAGCCATATCCTCTCGGCCTAGCTCCGTGCGGATCGGGCGCGTAGCTCAGCTGGCAAGAGCGCTGCCCTTACAAGGCAGAGGCCCCTGGTTCGAGTCCAGGCGCGCCCATCGGCCAGGCTGAACGGTCGAGTCCCGGATTCCGGCCGACGGCGGCCTAAGGCGTAGGAGATCAAAGGCGCGGGCGGGTGCCCGCTGCCGTAACCCCAAGCGGGGGGTAGGCCCATGAAGTCTTGCATTGTCAGGTGCGGAGCGGCGGCTCTCTGGCCGCTGGCAGGATTGGTGCTGATGGCGAGCCTGACGGTTCCCGCGGCCCGAGAGGCGTACGCTCAGCAGCCCGGTGGACGTTTTCGCGTCCTCGTGGTCCCGTTCGAGTCCCGAGCGCTGGACCGACGGTTCGGTGACAGGGTGGCGGACAAGATCCGTGAGCGGCTGGCGGACTTCCCCACGCACGCCCCCGTCGAGGAGAAGGACTTCGAGCGCGCCCTCGATCAATACGAGTTGGAGGATGAAGAACTGAACGCGATCAGAGCGCGCCAGCTCGCCAACCTGATGGGGGCCCAGGTCCTTTACTTTGCCACACTCGAGCCGGTGGACACCGCCTTCGAGGTCAGGGGCGCCTTCATCGACGTCCGCACTGGTGACGAAGTACCCGTGCCGCCCGTCCGGGTCACCGACAGAAGTAACGAGTCGAGGGACCGGGTGGTCGACGTGACGATCGAGGCGTTCGAGGAGCAGGTCCGCTTCTTCCGGGCTCAGCGGTTCTGCGCCGAGTACGTGGAGAGCCACCAACTGGAAGCCGCGCTGCGCAACTGCGACGAAGCACTGGCCATCAACCCGAACAGCGTGCCCGTGCTGTTCAACAAGGGCATGGCCTACCGCGTCATGTTCGAGCAGGAGGATGCGGAATCAGACGCGTGGGCGGACTCCTCCATCGCCTTCTTCGAGATGGTGCTCGAGCGCCAGCCCAGCCATCGCGCCGCGTTGCAGAATGCCGCCTTCATGTACTCACAGTCCGGCGACGCCGATAAGGCCAGCGAGCTGTATGTGCGGTACCTGGAGTACGATGCGGGCAACGTCCCCGTGCGCATCAAGGTCGCCTACGACCTGGCGAATGCCGACCTGATGCCCGAAGCGATCGCCATTCTCCAGGCCGGACTCGAGATCACCGAGAACGATGTCGACCTCCTGCAATCGCTGGGCGACTACGCACTGCGCTACTCGGCGACGGATTCGACCTATCTGGACACCGCACTCGACGCCTACGAGCGGGTGCTCGACATAAAAGGCGAGGAAGCCGACAGCACCATCATCTTTAACGCACTCGCCGCCTACACCCAGGCGAACCGCACCGCCGAGGCAATCGAGTTCGCTGAACAAGCGCTTCAATCTCATTCGGAGAACGCAAAAGTGTGGTCGCTCTATGCCGACGCACTCGGCCGCGCCGAGCGCTATGACGACGCCATCGCCGCTATGGATAGCGTCGTCCGGATCGATCCCGACTATCCGGCCGCTCTCATCAAACGCGGACGGTTCAAGTTGCAGGGTGGCGATCGGCAGGCCGCCCTCGCCGACTTCAACTTGGCGATCGAGAGCGGCGCCTCGACCTCTGAGGAGGTCTTCAGGCTCTTCTGGGGCGAGGCCCACGGTGCCCGCAGCGCCGGCAACCTGCCCGCCGCGATCGGGCACTTCGAGACCGCCGCTCAGTTCGTTCCCGCCGATCAGAGACGGGAGCTCGAGTTCTGGTGGGGCTACAGCCATTACCAACTGGGCGAGGCCCAGGCAACCCCAGAGGACGCATCGGTTAGAGTCCTGCAGCTCGCCCGGACCAACATCGAGGCCGCCCAGACCCACTTCCAGCGGGCCGGCAACGTGCGCCGCGAGGTGCCGCAGCTCCTCGATGCCTGCGAGCGCTGGCTGCTCAACATCGACGCCCGAATCCGGCGCGCCCAGAGAGGCGGGCGGTAAGACTCAGGGATTCGGGGATTCGGGGATTCGGGGATTCGTTCCCGGATCCCCGCATTCTTTTGTTCCACGGATTCCACGGATTCGCGGTTGCAGCTCCCAAGTTCCGCAACTCCCGAATTCCCGGATTCCAGGATTCGGGATTCCCACCCCGAAGAAGTCCCGTATAGGATAAGTCCTTGACGTAGTGGGGACATGTCACTAGCTTGGGGGTCGGAGTGGGGTAAAGTGGTGGGAAGTGCATCTCTCGCCCACCTGCGGTGCCCGGAGCCCCGCCACCGGGCCCAAGCGAGCCTTCCGGGGGAGGTTTTACTTGACCGGCTTCTTGGGGAGCTACCTCCATCAGCTGGACGAGAAGGGCCGCCTGGCGCTGCCGGCGTCATTTCGTCGCGCCGCCGGGGACGGCGGATTCGTGTTGATCCGCGCCTTGGAGCCGGCGCTGTTTCTGTATCCGGTGCGGACGTGGGCGGTGGTGGAGGAGCGTTTGGGGGAGCTGTTGCGCCGGCAGCCCGATGCGCGGGGGATGGTGCTGGGGCTGACGGCGAACGCGGTCGAGGTGGTCCCGGACAAGCAGGGTCGGATCCTGGTACCGGAGCGCCTGCAGCGGGCGGCGCAGCTGGATGCGGAGGCTCTGGTGGTCGGGGTTTTGGACAAGATCGAGATTTGGAATCCCGAGCTGTTTGAGAGCACGACGAGGGAGGCTGCACCGGGCTTTGAGGCTTTCGTTCGGCAGATCCTCGTTTGAGGTGTCTGGGCCCGGCGCTGGCGGTCGATACGGAGTGATGGGCGGATCGTGGGGGATCGCGACATCTGTGATGAGAGGTGCGATGGCCGTCAGCGGCTGGACCCGTTGGTTGGGACGGTGGGCAGGTGGCAGGGGGAGGGCTGTGTGGACCTAGGGGTAGGGCAACGCCGTCTGTCCACCGTCCTTTTTGTCAGGTGAAGGGAGGTCGTCCGGGCGACCCGCGTGACAACCCGCTTACCCGGCAGGAGCCTTGAGCGCCAGCACGTTCCACACGCCGGTCATGACGGAAGAGGTGTTGCGGTACCTGGCGCCCGAGCGGGGTGGTCTGTTCGTGGATGGGACTGTGGGAGGTGGGGGTCACGCGGAAGCGATCCTGCGAGCCGGTGACGGAGTCGAGTTGCTGGCTGTGGATAGAGATCCTGAGGCGCAGAGCGAAGCGCGCGCCCGGTTGCAGGAGTTCGGGGAGCGCGTGCGGTATGCGAGAGGTGACTACGCGGATGTGAGTGACTTGTTCGATCTGGGGGAGGGCGCATTGGCTGGAGTTTTGTTGGACCTGGGGGTGTCCTCCCACCAGATCGATCACCTGGAGCGCGGGTTCTCGTTCCGCCGCGGCGCTCCACTCGACATGCGGATGGACCGCGAGGGGCGGCAACCGACGGCCGCGCAGCTGCTGTCGGAGCTCTCGGCGGCGGAACTGGCCGAGATCTTTCGTACTTACGGCGAGGAGCGACGTGCGAAGCGGCTCGCGGCGGCGATCGTCGAGAGCCGCGAAGAGGTGTCACTGGAGACGAGCGACGATCTGATGAAGCTCATGGAGAGGGTTTGGCGCAGGCCGGTCGCCGCGTCTGATGCCGCACGGACATTCCAGGCGCTGCGGATCGCCGTGAACCATGAGCTCGAGTCGCTGCGGCGAGCGCTTCCGTCGCTGCGTGACCTGCTCGGGCCGAGGGGCCGGATGGTGGTCATCGCCTATCACTCGCTCGAGGACAGGCTGGTCAAGCGGTCATTCCGCGACTGGAGCCGCGACTGCGTCTGTCCTCCGGGCGTCCCGGTCTGCCGCTGCCGGGGTCGAGCGCTCGGTCACGAGCTGACCCGCTCGCCGCTGCGACCATCGGCGGCCGAGGTGGCGAGCAATCCGCGGGCGCGGAGCGCGCGCCTGCGCGCTTGGGAGCGAAGCGCATGAGGCTCCGGGGGATACTCACCGCCGTCTCGGCGATGCTGCTGCTGGCCGGGATGTTCATCGCGGTCCACAGAGGCGCTCGCGGCCGTGTGATCGCCGAGCGCGTGAGCGCGATCGATGATCGGCAGGAAACGGCGGTGGTGCTCAAGAACGAGTTGAGGCAAAGGCTCGAGTACCTGCGCAGTCGGTCGCGAATCGTGCATGCGGCGCAGTCGTTGGGACTACATCAGCCGAGCGAAGATGAACTGGTGTACATCGATCTGAGCGGTCTGCCGTCTCCAGCGTCGAGGGGCTCGTCGTGAGGGCGGAGGCGCGACAGGCCCGTCGCCGGCATCTCAGACACGGCATGCTGCAGCTGTCGTTGCTGCTGGCGTGCTGCGTGGTGCTGGCTCGCGCGTTCCAGCTGCAGGTGTTGCAGGGCGAGCGTTGGCGGGCACGCTCGATCAGTCAGCACGAGTACCGCAATCCGCTGCCGGCACCGCGCGGAACGATCTACGACCGGGAAGGTCGCGAGCTGGCGGTCAGCCGGACGGACTACGAGCTCTACATCGCGCCGAAGGAACTCCGTGATCCTCAGGCCGCGGCCGTCGCATTGCGGGGTGCGGTGGATATCGACCCGGAGAAGGCGCGGCTGGTCGCGGAGGGCAGGGGAGGCTGGTTCCGGCTACCGGGTCTCTATTCCGCGCTCGAGAAGGATGAGCTGGAGGAACGCTTCCCCCGGGGACTTCACGCTCAGGCGCGGGTCAGTCGCTCGTACCCGCGTGGTGAGCTGGCGGCCGAGATCGTGGGCCGCGTCAACGATGTCGGCCGCGGACTGAGCGGTCTGGAACTGAGCTTCGACTCGGTGCTCGCCGGGCAGCCTGGCCTCGGCCTGTCGCGCAAAGACGCCACCGGCGCCTCGGCCGCCTGGCTGATGCTCGAGGTCGCTCCACCGATCCCCGGCAACGACATTCATCTGACGATCGATGCCGAGATGCAGGCGCTCGCCGAATCCGTGCTCGAGGAGGCGGTGGCCGAGGCCAACGCGAGCGGCGGCGACCTGTTGATACTCGACCCGCGGACCGGCGAACTGCTGGCCGCGGCCAGCCGGCGCGAGCGGCTGCGAGGGCGGGAGCAGCATCTGACGGCGGCGACGGAACCGTACGAGGCGGGCTCGACGCTGAAGCCGTTCACCGTGGCAGCGCTGCTGGCCGAGGGTCTGGCCGAGCTCTCCGATAGCGTCGATACCGGTGTAGGGCTGTATCGAGCGGCCGGTCGAACGATCCGAGATGAAACGCCCCACGGACGGTTGAGTCTTGCACAGACGCTGGAGTTCTCCAGCAACGTGGGGATGGCGATATTTGCCGAGCGCATTCCGAAGGGCGTCCAGTTCAGCTACCTGCGAGATTTCGGCTTTGGGACACCTACCGGCCTTTCTTACCCCTCCGAGTCCCCCGGTTTTCTACGGCGCCCTTCGGAATGGTCGGCACAGAGCCGCGCCTCGCTCGCCATCGGCTACGAGGTGGCGGTCACACCGTTGCAGCTCGTCATGGCCTACGGTGCCATCGCCAACGGCGGGGTCCTCATGCGGCCGCGCCTCGTGGGTGAGGCACGGTCCGCCGATGGGGTCGCGCGCTGGCAGGCTGGGCCGGAGGTCATCCGGCGCGTCGTATCTGGGGAAGTCGCCTCCGCTCTCCGCCGAGTGCTGGCCGCGGCTGTGGCCGAGGGCACGGGCCGCAGCGCCGGCGTCCGCGGTCTGAGCATCGCCGGCAAGACCGGGACGGCCTGGCGCTTCGATGAGGAGCTGGGCTACGACGGGCATTCGTACACCTCGTCGTTCGTCGGCCTCATACCTTCCGACGATCCGCAACTGGTGATCTTGGTGAAATTGGATGAGCCGAGCGGGCCGTACTATGGCGGCGCGACCGCTGCCCCGGTCATGCGCACCGCCGTGCGTGCCGCTCTTGCAGGAAGCTACTGGTCGGCGCCGCCGCTATTGGGGGAGCCGGAAATTCCGGACGAACAGGCGGGAGTATCAGCGGGTCTGGCGCCGACCGGTGGCCCTTACGTTTTCGCGCTCGACACACCGCTGCTCAGGACCCGTGACGATAACGTGAGCGGTGCCTTTCGGGTCGCGGAAGTCCTGCCCGACGTTAGGGGCCTGTCGCTGCGTGCCGCGGTAGCACGGCTGCACCGGGCAGGTTGGCGGGTGGCCGTGCGTGGAGGTGGACGTGTTGAGTCGATCGAGCCAGCGGTCGGAACGATGCTGCGATTGGGCGAGCGGGTGGTTCTCCTGGGCAGCGAGCGCAGTCCACCGATCCGACCGGGTAGCGCATCTGGAGCGGGGTGATCACGATCGCCGATGTCCTCGCGCGTCTCGACTCGGCCGGGCTCCTGCTGGGACCCGGCCCTACGGTTGATCTCGCCGTCACCGGGATCAGCGCCGACTCCCGCCAGGTCGGCGTCGGCGGTCTTTACTGCGCGATTCGCGGGTACGTTCACGACGGACACGATTTCCTGAAGGAGGCGGAGGCGGCAGGAGCGGTCGCAGCTCTCGTCGAGAGCCCGCGCGCCGAGATCGATCTGCTGCAGATTCACGTCAGCGATGGCCGGCGCGCCGCGGCTCTGGCGGCGCAGGTCGTCTTCGGAGAGCCCGCCGCCAGGCTGCGGCTCGTCGGCGTGACCGGCACCAACGGCAAGACGACCACCGTCCATCTGATCCGGCACGTCCTGGCGCGGCGCCTCAGGTGCGGCTCGATCGGCACTTTGGGTACGGTCAGCGCCTCCGGGGCGCGGGAGTCGACGGACTTGACGACGCCTGGGCCGGTTGAGTTCGCGCGCCGACTCGCCGCCCTCGAGCAGGACGGAGTCGAGTGCGTCGTTGCCGAGGTATCATCGCACGCACTGTCCCAGGGCCGGGTGGATGGAGTGACCTTCGAGGTCGCCGCGTTCACGAACCTGTCTCGCGACCACCTCGATTATCACTCCGATCTCGATTCGTACAAGGCGACGAAAGCGCGGCTCGCCGATCTCGTGTCGGCCGATGGCACGTTGGTCGTCAACGCCGATGAGCCGGCCTGGTCGGATCTGCCGCAACGTCCCGTGGTCCGTTTCGGGATGACAGGCGACGCCGAGTATAGCGCCCGCGACGTCCGGTTGGGACGCAGCGGCTCCCGCTGGCGGCTGGTGACGCCGGAGGACGAGGTCGAGGTCGAGCTCCCGTTGCTCGGCGAATTCAACATCTCTAACGCGCTGGCTGCCGCCGCTGTGGCCGGCGTCCTCGGACTCGAAGCGCCGGCGGTCGGAGAGGCACTACGCGAGGTGCCGCCCGTGCCGGGGCGGCTCGAGGTGTTGGCGGATCGGCCGCTGGTGCTGCGCGACTACGCGCACACACCCGACGCGCTGCGCCGCGCTCTGGCGGCCCTGCGTCCGCTGACGGAGGCGCGGCTGATCGCGGTGTTCGGGTGTGGTGGCGATCGCGATCCCGGCAAGCGGCCGCTCATGGGACGGGCGGCAGCCGAGGGAGCGGACTACACCATCGTTACCTCGGACAATCCGAGGAGCGAGGAACCCGAGGAGATCATCGCCGGCATCACGCCGGGGCTCGGCTCGGCGGACCACGAGATCGTCGTCGATCGCCGCGCCGCCATCGCCCGAGCGCTGGAGATCGCCGGTCCTCACGACACGGTCCTTCTGGCTGGCAAGGGACACGAGGACTACCAGATCGTCGGCGACGAGGTGAGGCCACTGGATGAGGCGGCGATCGTGGCGGAGCTGCTCGCCGGCGGCCGGGGCGGGACATGATGTCGGGATTCCGCTGGACGAGCGACCGTGTGCGTGACGCTCTCGGCGTACGGTCAACGGGCGGCGGCGCACGCACATACTCGGGTGTCTCTACGGACACCCGTAGCCTGCGTCCGGGCGAGCTGTATGTCGCGTTGCGTGGCGAGCGGTTCGACGGGACCGATTTCGTGGGCAGCGCGGCAGAGGCTGGAGCCGCGGGCGCCGTAGTCGAACGTCAGCCGCACGGTCTCCCGGCGGAGTTCGAGCTGTTCGTCGTCGACGATACGCTGGAGGCGCTGGGCCGCCTGGCCGCTGCGCGGCGTTCGGCCCTCGATCCTGTCATCGTGGCGATAACCGGGACGAGCGGCAAGACGACGACGCGCGAGCTCGCGATGGCCGTCTTGGGCAGCGCGGCTTATGGCAGCCCGGGCAACTTCAACAACCTGGTGGGAGTCCCGCTCTCGATTCTGGCGGCGCCCGAGGAGGCGAGGGTCTGGGTCCTCGAGCTCGCCTCGAACCAGCGCGGCGAAATCGAGCGCCTCGGACGCATTGCGGAACCCAACTACGTGGTGGTGACCACGGTGAGCGAAGGCCATCTCGAAGGGCTCGGCGATCTGCAGGGCGTCCTCGACGAGAAGCTGTCGCTCCTCTCCACCATGCGCGGTGGGGGCGTCGCATGGGTTGCCGATGACCCACCGCAGCTCGCGGTGCAGGCACGCGAGAGGTGCCGTGACGTGCGGACCGTCGGACTGAGCGATGCCGCCGACGAACGACCGGAGCGCTGGTCGGTATCCGCCGACGGTCTGCAGTGGAGATGGGGCGGCACGGACTTCGAACTGCGCGGCTTTGGCGCGCACCTGATACGCGATGCGCTGTTCGCGCTGGTCGTTGCACGGCTGTTCGGCGTCGATCCGCGGCAGGCGGCCGAACGGCTGAGTCGCGCCGAGTTGCCGCCCATGCGTGGCGAAGTTCGTCGGATCCGCGACCTCATGCTGCTCGTCGACTGCTACAACGCGAACCCGGCCTCGTTCCTGGCTGCGATCGATGCGCTCAACGCCATGGCAGCGGGTCGTCGCCGCGCGGTCCTCGCCGGGACGATGCTCGAGTTGGGCGCCGGCTCGGCAGCGCTGCACGAGCAGGTGGCCGCCTCCATGCTCGATGCGGAGATCGAACTGATCGCTGCGACCGGCGAGTTCGTGGAAGCGTTCGCTCGCGCCGGACACCGCGCGAACCAAAAACTGATCTTGGAACCACAGCTGGAGGACGCCTACCGGCAGTTGGCGTCACGCTTGTCGGGGAACGAGTACGTTCTGCTCAAGGCGTCGCGGGGAATGAAGTTCGAGCGGGCCATCCCGTGGTTCGAGCGTGACTTCGGAAATACGGGACAGACCCGCAGCCGGGCTACGGAAGGTTAGCGAGGGACGACCGTGCTCTACGAATTCCTGTTTCCGCTGGCCGACAAGCACATAGTGTTCAACCTGTTCCAGTACATCACGTTCAGGGCGGGCGGCGCGATGGTTACCGCACTGCTCATCGCCTTCGTCACCGGCCCACCGATACTGAGCTGGTTGCGTAGGCGAAACATCGGCCAGGTCGTACGCCTCGACGGGCCGCACGCGCATCTCGACAAGGCGGGCACCCCGACGATGGGCGGCCTGATCATCCTGGCCGCCGTCGTCGTGCCAACCGTGCTCTGGGCGCGTCTCGACAATCCGTACGTGCTCATCGCGCTCGGACTGACGGCAGCCATGGGTCTGCTTGGATTCGTCGACGACTACATGAAAGTCGTGCAGCGTGAATCGCGTGGCCTGGTAGCGCGCTACAAATTCGTCGGCCAGTTCGCGCTCGGCCTGCTACTGGGATACCTGCTCTGGCAGTACCCGCTCAGCGACTATCCGGTGAACCACACGACGCTGCCGTTCTTCAAGGAATTGAGGCTCGTGATCTGGGCGCCGTTCTTCATCCCGTTCGTCGCACTCGTGGTGAGCGGCAGCGCGAACTCGGTGAACCTCACGGACGGGCTCGACGGCCTCGCGGCCGGACTCGCTGCGATCGCCGGCGGAACATTCGGCGTCTTCGCCTATCTGATCGGCCGCGTCGACGCGTCGAACTACCTGGGACTCTTCTACCTGCCGGGCGTGGGCGAGCTGTCGGTGTTCTGCGCCGCCCTGGCCGGCGGCGCGCTCGGCTTTCTCTGGTTCAACAGCCACCCGGCGGATGTGTTCATGGGTGATACCGGGTCGCTGGCGCTCGGTGGTGCCTTGGGCGCCGTGGCGGTGTTGATCAAAGGCGAGTTCCTGCTGTTGATCGTCGGTGCGGTGTTCGTCGCAGAGGCGACTTCGGTCATACTGCAGACGAGCTGGTTCAAGTATACGCGCAAACGTTTCGGGCAGGGCCGGCGCGTCTTTCGGATGGCGCCGTTACATCATCACTTCGAGCAACTCGGCTGGTCGGAACCGAAGGTCGTCGTTCGCTTCTGGATCGCCGGAGTGCTCGCTGCGCTGATGGCGCTGAGCACGCTGAAGATACGGTGAGATATCCCGAGTCGTGGTCGGAGCTCCAGGTGGGAGTCCTGGGACTGGGTCGCAGCGGACGCGCGGCGACGCGGCTGCTCGCCCGGGTCGGCGCCTCGGTCTACGCCAGCGACGTGGCGGACACTCCGGAACTGCGCGCCGAGGTGGAAGATCTGCGCGGCCCGCGAGTCGAGGTCGAGCTAGGACGTCATGACATCGAGAGACTGGGCAAGTGCGACGTGCTGGTAACGAGTCCGGGGATTCCGCCCAGCGCCGAGGTCTTCCGGGCACCTGATGTGCGGTCGCGGCCGACGATCTCCGAGCTCGAGCTGGCTTTCGGTTTCCTCCAGGCACCGGTCATCGCGGTGACCGGCACGAACGGCAAGACGACGACGACGGCGTGGATAGGTTCGATGCTGGAGCGCGCCGGCGTGCGCGTCGGCATAGGCGGCAACATCGGGCGAGCGCTCTCCGAGTTGGCTGCGGATAGCGGCGCCGGCTACGAGTGGGTCGTCGCCGAGGTCAGCTCGTTCCAGCTGGCTCAGATCGATCGCTTCAAGCCGGCAATCGGCGTGCTGCTCAACCTGTGCCCGGATCATCTCGATTGGCACGTCGATGTCGAGGACTACTTCGCCGCCAAGGCGCGCCTGTTCGACAATGCGGGCCCCGAGAGCCGTTGGGTGCTGAACGCAGAAGATGAGGGCGTCATGCGGCTGGCCGCGGGGAAACCTGGAATCGCGCGCTACTTCCGCGTCGCATCCCGGCCGCCCGACGACGAGCAGGGCGCCTTCCTCGATTCGGATGATGTACTGATCGCGCGCTACGACGGCGAACGGGCCAGCCTCGTGGCACGAAGTGAGCTCGAGCTGTTCGGGGCACACAACGTCGCGAACGCACTCGCCTCGGCCATCGCCGCGGCATTCGCGGATGTGCCTATCCCGGCCGTGCGTGAGGCGCTGCGTGGCTTCGAGCCGCTCCCGCATCGTCTGCAACCTGTTGCGGAGAAGGATGGCGTGCTCTGGGTGAACGACTCGAAGGCGACGAACGTGGCCTCGACCCGTGTGGCGCTCAGGGCGATGGATCGCCCCGTGGTCTTACTGCTCGGCGGCCGGCCGAAGGGGGAGTCGTTTGCGGCTCTGTTACCCGATCTGAAGGGGCGGGTTCGCGCGGTCGTCGCGTACGGCGAAGCGGCGGCTCAGATCGAGTCCGAGCTGGGCGGCGATGTGATGCTGGTCCGCGAGGACGGACCTTTTGAGGACGTGGTGCGGCGGGCGCGTGCCCTGACACGACCGGGCGACTCCGCTCTTCTCGCGCCCGCCTGCGCCAGCTTCGACATGTTTCGCAACTACGAGGAACGAGGCGCGCGCTTCATGGCGCTGGTGGAGCAGGAGACATCGTGAGAGATCTCGCGTCGTCGGTGACGGTTGACGCGTACGTGCCTGCGGCGGGCAGCGCGCGACGCGATGCCGGTATGCTGCTGGCGGTCACGGTATTCTTGCTGCTGGCCGGCCTGATCACCGTCTACAGCGCCAGCTCCTTCCTCGCCCAGACGCAGGGACTGCCGGATCACTTCTACCTCCGTCAGCAGGCGAGCAAGGCGCTGGTCGGCCTGCTGGCGCTGTACGTGATGGCGCGGGTCGACTATCGGATCTACCGGCAGCTGGCCTGGCCGCTGCTCGGCCTGACGCTGCTGGCGCTGCTGGTGCTGGTTCTACCGGGTACGGAGGTGATCGCGCCGCCGCGGAACGGGGCGCGCCGCTGGCTCGATCTGGGGTTCCGTTTCCAGCCGTCGGAGGTCGCGAAACTGGTGATGGTGATCTGGGCGGCGGCGATAGCGGCGAAGAAGAGGGAACGGATCCGCAGTCTGCGCTGGGGGCTGGGTGCGTTCGGCGTCGTCTATCTGGTCGTCGGCTACCTGATCATGCTCGAGCCCGATCTCTCTTCAGCGGTGGTGATCGGGCTGCTGTGCTCGGTCGTCTTGTTCGCTGCGGGGGCGCGGGTCGGGCACTTCGTGTTGATCGGCCTGCTGGCGCTGCCGCTATTCTGGGAGTGGGTTCGTTCCGCCAGCTACCGGCTGGAGAGGATCACGACGTACTTCAGTGGTGGGACCGACCCTGCGGGTGCGGGCCACCAGCTGCACCAGTCGCTGATCGCCGTTGGGTCCGGCGGTGTCGTCGGCGTCGGCTACGGCGAGAGCACGCAGAAGTACTTCTTCCTGCCGGAGCCTCACAACGATTTCGCGTTTGCGATCATCGCCGAGGAGTGGGGTTTGATAGGGACGGCGGCGATCGTGCTGGCGATCACGGCCCTGGGTCTGCTGGGTCTGCGGATCGCGCGGCGTGCTCCGGATTCGTTCGGCTTTCTGCTGGCTGTGGGCCTTACGGCGCTGATCGTGGTCAGCGCCCTTATTCACATTTGCGTGACCTTAGGCCTGCTGCCGACAACAGGGGTGACGCTTCCGTTCATCAGCTACGGCGGCTCGAGCCTGGTAGTCTGCCTGGCGGCGGTTGGCATCCTCCTGAACATCGGCAGCTGGCGGGCGTAATGACGTGGGATATCGTGCGATCATCGCTGGCGGAGGAACCGGCGGCCATCTGTACCCGGCCCTTAACCTGGCCGAAGCACTGAGGAGGTCGGCGCGCAATGAGATCGAGATACTGCTGGTCGGCGCCCAGAGAGGGATCGAGGCTCGCGTGCTTCCTGAACGGGGCATCCCGCATCGGCTGCTGCCTCTCGAGCCGATTCGCCGCAACCGTCCGTGGCAGAACTGGCGGCTGCTACGCTCGGCGGTGGTGGCGAGTCGGGAGATCCGCGCCCTTCTCGATTCGTTCGCTCCCGACCTGGTGGTTGGTACAGGCGGTTACGCTGCAGGACCGGTCGTCGGCTGGGCGCTCGCCCGCCGCCTGCCTGCGGCACTGCAGGAACAGAACAGCTACCCGGGTCTCACGACTCGCTGGCTGGCGCCCTATGTGGACCAGCTACACCTGGGTTACGAGGAGGCGATGAAGAACTTATGGCCGGGACGTGACACGCTGGTACGCGTTCACGGTAACCCGATACGCTGGCCGGACCAGCGGCCGCAGCCCGAATCGGTGCGGGCGGAGTACGGGCTCGCGCCTGGACGTGTCGTCCTGATCGTCGGTGGCAGCCAGGGCGCCGCGCCGATCAACGAGGCGTTGGTCGCTGCGATCGAGGCCGTATACAGGGGCGAGTTGCCCGCGCTGCCGCCCGACGCGCAGCTCCTCTGGTCGACCGGTCCGGCCCATCACGCCGCGATCTCAGCCCGTCTGGCGAAGCTGGGCAGCGGGGTCGCCGTGCGGACGCTGCCGTACATCACCGAGATGGAGAAAGCGCTGTCGGTGAGCACGCTGGCCGTCTCGCGCGCCGGTGCATTAGCGCTGGCCGAGTTCTGCGCCTGGGGCGTGCCGGCCGTGCTCGTACCGCTACCCCACGCGGCGGCCGATCACCAGCGCTACAACGCCGTGGCCATGGAGGAGGCCGGGGCGGCTATCGTGGTGGATCAGCTAGAGATGAGGCGCGACCCGGTGGTGCTGTGGCATACCGTCGTCGAGTTGCTCGGCTGGCCGCAGCGACTGGCGAGTATGAGCCGGGCCGCGGAGGGGCGCGGCAACCCGCGAGCCGCGGACGAGATCGCCGCCGACCTCTGGCGCCTGATGGAGGACCGTTGACCGAGGCGCACGGGCTGGCCGAGCTGGCTGCGAGCGGCGCCGCCATCCACCTCGTGGGTATCGGCGGTGCCGGGATGGCCGGGCTCGCTCTGTTGCTGGCGGCGCGAGGTGCCGTGGTCAGCGGCTGCGACCGTGAGCACAACGAGACTACTGCTGACCTCGAGCGGCGAGGAATGAAGATCCACCAGGGGCACAGTCCGGATCATGCGGACGGGCAGGCCGCTCTGGTTCACACGGCGGCGGTCCCTGCCGACCATCCCGAATTGGACCGGGCCCGTGCCCGTGGCACGCCGGTGCTGAAGCGGAGCGACGCGCTGGCCGAGCTGGTGAACGCCGGCTCGCTGATCGCCGTCGCCGGCACGCACGGCAAGACGACGACCAGTGCTCTGACGGCGATGGCGCTGGAGTCGGCGGGCGTCGATCCCACGGCGCTGGTCGGCGGCCGTGTGCCGGCGTGGGGCGGTAACGCCCGCATGGGCGGCATGACCTTCGTGGTGGAGGCGGACGAGTACGACCGCTCGTTCCTGGCGCTTTGGCCCGAGGTTGCAGTGATCACTTCCGTCGAGGCGGAGCATGTCGACACCTACGCCAGCTTCGAGGAGATGGAGAGGGCGTTCGATGAGTTTGTGAGTCATGTAGCCGGCGACGGTCATGTGATTGCCTGCGTCGACGACGCCGGCGCTCGGCGTAGACTCGCTATGGCTGCCGACCGCGGTATCGGTTACGGCATCGGCGATGACGCCGTACTGCGCGCCAGAACGGTCAGCTACGAGCGCGAGTGCACTCGGTTCACCGCCAACTGGGGCGGCCGCCGGCTGGGCACCTTCGAGCTCGCCCTGCGCGGGCCCCACAATCTTCGGAACGCGCTCGCCGTCCTCGCCGTCATGATGGCGCTCGAGCTCGATCCGCAGGCTGCGGCGCCCGCGTTCGCCGGCTTCAGCGGTGTCGAGCGGCGCTTCCAGAACCTCGGTGTCGCGGCGGGCGTTACGGTGATCGATGACTACGCTCATCACCCAACGGAGGTCGCGGCGACGCTGGAGACCGCACGCCAAGCGTTCGCCGGCCACCGGTTGGTCGTCGCCTTCCAGCCGCACCTCTACACCCGTACGCGTGCATTTGCGCAAGAGTTCGGCGAAACGTTGGCTGACGCGGACTTGGTGTTCGTCACCGAGATCTATCCGGCCCGCGAACAGCCGATACCCGGCGTCTCCGCGCGGCTGGTGGTCGATGCTGCTCGCCGGTTCGCGGACGAGGAACGAGTACGCTATGCAGAGGACCTCAATGACCTGATCGGGCAGCTGCGGCAGGCCCTGCAAGATGGTGACGTGTTCATTACGCTCGGCGCCGGTGACATCAGTAGCGTCGCCCACTCGCTGTTGGACGAACTGGGGCGGAAGCATGTGGATGACTGATGTGCCACTGGCCGACCTGACACGCTGGAAGATCGGCGGTCCGGCGCCTGCCTACGCGAAGGCGGGCTCCGAAGCCGAGCTACGTGCGCTGCTGGCGGAAGTAGGCGGCGAGCGCGTGCTCGTTCTGGGACGCGGCGCCAACGTGCTGATCTCCGATGACGGGCCGGGCGCAGCCGTGCTGCAGCTGCAGGGTGAGTTCGCCGACCACGAGCTGCTCGAGCGCACGATCCGCTTCGGTGCCGCAGCGCAGATCGCGACGGTCGTGCAGGCGGCGCGCCGAGCGAGTCGTGCCGGACTCTGGATCCTCGAGGCGGTTCCCGGAACGATGGGCGGTGCGCTACGCATGAACGCCGGAACCGCCGACGAAGGGACCTGGGGGCGCACCCTCTGGGCGGATGCGATGTGGCCGGACGGGACGGTCAAGCGGGTTACGAGACAGGACGTTGTTCCCCGGTACCGTGGGATCGACCTCGATCCGCAGGCGGTCTTTCTGCGAGGTGAGCTCGATGCACCACCCGGCGACCCGGAGCGGATCGAGCAGGAGCACCTGAGCCGCAGGGAGGCGAAGCTCAGGTCGCAGGTCTACGACCTGCCGAGCTGCGGATCGACCTGGAAGAACCCCGAGCCGCCGGGTCCTTCCGCCTGGCAGCTGGTGGACCAGGTCGGTATGCGTGGTGCGCGGCGCGGCGCCGCACAGATATCGGAGAAGCACGCGAACTTCATAGTGAACTTGGGAGGCGCCCGGGCCCAGGACGTGGTCGAGTTGCTGATCGAGACACGTCGGCGGGTCCTCGAGCGAACGGGAATCGCACTCGAGCCCGAGATCCAGTTCTGGGGCTTCCCGGAAGAGCTGTTACGCGAGCTGGGGGCGGTGCGATGAAGGGGCGCAGCGCGCTGCCGCGGGCGGCCTACGTTGTTGGCCTGCTGGTGATCGCCGGAGGGATCGCCGGTTGGATTTGGGGAGGTCGGTTGCTGGCACGGTTCGAGTACTTCGCTGTGCGTCGGGTCGAGGTGGTCGGGTCCCGCTGGCTCGCACCCGACTCGGTCCTGCGACTGGCGGCGATCGGTTCCGACCGCTCGGTGTGGGACGACTTCTCCGATGTCGAGCAGCGCTTGCTCAGGCACCCGGTGATCGAGCAGGTCCGGGTTCATCGATCGGGCCTCCACGCGTTGCGCATCGTCGTGCGCGAGTTCGAGCCGGTTGCCCTCGCCGGCACCCCCGAGCTCCGCGCCGTGCTCGGCGACGGGACTCTGCTGCCCATCGACCCGGCGGGGACATCACTCGACCTGCCGCTGTTGACGATGGATGTCGCACTGGCCTCCGATTCGACGCGACTGCGCGTCGGACCGGCGCTCCATGCGCTCGAGATATTCCGGAAGTTGCAGGAGGTCGATCCGGGCCTGGCGGCGGTGGTCTCGGACTTCCACCTGGTCGACGGCCAGGGGCTGATGATGAACCTGCTCATGTCACAACCCGCGAGTCGGCTCGCCGTGCCCGCCATGATCGACGAGCCACTCGCCCGCCGCGTGCGTGCCACGCTAGCCGACCTGAGAGGCCGCGACATCGCTGCCGATCTGGTCGAAGCACGCTACGCCGGCCAAATCGTGGTCCGGAGAGGACAGCCATGATCGCTACGCCTTATCTCATCGGTGCGCTCGACATCGGGTCGACCAAGACATGCGCCGTGATCGGCGAACTCATCCTCGAGGGCGACGGCCCGGCGCAGGTCAAGGTGCTCGGCGTCGGTCAGGTGAAGCCGAGCGGAATCCGCCGCGACGCCGTGAGCAATCTCGAGGAGACGACCGACGAGATCCGCCAGGCGCTCAAGCAGGCCGAGTTGATGGCCGGAATGCAGCCGCGCGGTCTCTACGTCGGCATCTCCGCCGAGTACGTGCAGACCAGTACCTCGAACGGCATCGTCGCGATCGGCGGCGACGAGATCAGCGAGACCGATGTCGACCGGGTCCACGAGGTAGCGCGCGCCGTCGTCGTGCCGCCCGACAAGGAGCTGCTGCACGTCATACCGCAGGACTACTCGGTGGATCATCGCGGCGGCATCCAGCAGCCCGTGGGGATGATCGGGACCCGTTTGGAGGCGGATGTGTTCATGGTCCTCGCCTCGGGCGCCGCGGCCCGCAACCTGCGTAAGGCCGTCGCCCGGGCCGGCTACGAGGTAGCCCAGCTGGTGCTCACACCTCTCGCGGCAGGACTCAGCGTGCTGACGGCCGAGGAGCGCGAGGTCGGTGCCGCGGTCGTCTCGATCGGCGGCCGGACGACCGAGATCGCGATCTTCCATGAGGGTAAGATCCGCCACGTCGCGATCGTGCCGTGCGGTGGCGTGAGCTTCACGAACGACCTGGTGAAAGGGCTCGGCATCCCATACGCCGAGGCCGAGCGGGTGAAGGAGCGCCATGGCGTGGCCACGATTCAGCTGGTCGATCCGGAGCAGTCGATCGAGGTTCCGGGCCCGGCGCCCGGGGCCCGCAAGCACATGCCGCGTGAACTACTGGCGCACATCATCGAGCAGCGGATGGACGAGGTGCTGACGCTGGTGCTCCACGAGATCGATCGCGCCGGCTACGCACACCGGCTCGGCGGTGGCGTCGTGCTGACGGGTGGTGGCGCCAGTCTCGAAGGCACACTCGACGTCGCGCAGTCGATATTCTCGATGCCGGTACGTTGTGGTGTGCCGGGCGCCGGGCTCACCGGGCTGGCCGACTCGGTACGTCGGCCGAAGTTCGCCACGGCGGCCGGGCTGATGCTGTTCGGGGTCGGGCGGATCCGCGAGGACCTGAGCAACGGCAGGGGCCCCACGCTGCGGGCGCTTTCCAAGGTAGGTGGATGGTTGAAGGAGTTCTTTTAGCTGGGAATTCGGGATTCAGAATTCGCGAATTCCCAACAGTAGGACCGCTGCGGGGAGTAACAACGAGTAACGTATGAACGGGGAGGGGACGAGGATGATTCGATTCGAGCTGGCAGAGGGCGGCGCGCGCTCGGCGACCATGCGCGTCATCGGTATCGGAGGCGGCGGCAATAACGCCGTCGACCGAATGATCGAGGAAGACCTGCCCGGCGTCGAGTTCATCGCCGTGAACACCGACGCGCAGGCGCTCGCCAACACACGCGCCCCGGTCAAGGTCCAGATAGGCAAGAAGCTCACGCGCGGCCTTGGGGCGGGCGCGCGGCCCGAGATCGGCCGGCAGGCCATCGATGAGAACAAGGACGACGTCGTCCAGGTGCTGCGTGGATCCGACCTGGTGTTCGTGACCGCCGGGCTCGGTGGCGGTACGGGGACCGGGGCGGCGCCCATCGTCGGCCAGCTGGCCCGTGAGCTCGGCGCGCTCAGCATCGCCATCGTGACCAAGCCGTTCGAGTTCGAGGGCAAGAAGCGGATGCAGCAGGCGGAGATCGGGCTGGCGGAGATTCGCAAGGCCGTCGACACGGTCATCGTCGTCCCGAACCAGCGGCTGCTATCGGTCGTAGGGAAGGGGACCAGCTTCCGAGAGGCGCTGAAGAAGGCCGACGAGGTGCTGCTGCAGGCGACGCGTGGGATCTCCGACCTGATCAGCGTCACCGGTGACGTGAACGTAGACTTCGCCGACGTGCGCACCGTGATGGCCAACCGCGGACCCGCTCTGATGGGCACGGGTCGGGCGCAGGGCGATAACCGCGCCCAGGAGGCCGCCCAGGAAGCGATCTCGTCGCCGCTGCTCGACGATATCTCGATCCACGGCGCCAAGGCCGTGCTGATCAATATCACGGGCAGCAACGACCTGACCATTGACGAGGTCCACACGATCAGCACTATCATTGGTGAAGCGTGCGGTGACGAGGCCGAGATCATCTTCGGCACCGTCCACGACCCGACGCTCGAGAACGAGATCCGCGTCACGGTCATCGCCACCGGCTTCCAGGCGGCCGAGCGCGAAGCGGCGGCCCGGGTCGTGCGGCCGAACTTTGGGGCCCGTAAGGTGGTAAGTAAGGAGGTGCGCCTGCCGGCGGCCGAGCGCAGCGTCGCGCCGCTCGAGATCGCCGACCCGCGGGAGCTCGAGATCCCGACCTTCATCAGGCGCCAGATGGACTGAGAGGAGGAGCCCTGCCGCGTGAGTCAGAACCGGACCGCGCCCGAGGCGTCATCCCCTCCCCGTTCGTGTCATGGGTAGAGGGCTGCTGATCTTTGCGTTCTTGGTCACGGGTGGCCTGACGCTCATTCTGGGGCGCCCTGCCAGCTCGCAGCGGCGGCTTCCCGAGCTGGAGGCGGTCGTCGTCTCCGCCGACGAAGCCGAGACGCTGGTTAGGGCGGACACGCTTCGGCGCGGCGAGGTTCTGGCTCAAGTCTTGGCGCGGCACGACCTCAGTCCCAACGACGCCGCGCAGGTCGTCGAAGAGCTGAGCCACTATGCGAACCCGCGGCGGCTCAGAGCGGGCCTGGCGGTCCACTCCCAACGGACGGCCTGGGACAGCCTGATCGCCCTCACCGTCCAGGTGGACTCCGACCACGAGGTACACTTCGCCCGCGACGCGCTGGGCTGGGCGGCCGAGTTCAACGAGCGCACCGTGCACGTCGACACGATGGTGATCGCGGGCACGATCGCCAGCAGTCTCTACAATTCGGTGATGGAATTGCGCATGCCGTCGGTCGGTGCCCAGGAGCGCATCGAGCGGGTCATGTGGGGCATTTACCGCCCGTTCCAGTGGGCGATCGATTTCGGGATCGATCTGCGTAGAGGTGACACCTATCGCGCCGTCTACGAGCGGCACGTACGTGCCGATGGGTCGGTCCGGCACGCCCGGGTTCTGGCCGCCGAGTTCACCAATCGAGGCGAGACCCACCAGGCCTTCTGGTTCGACCCGCGTCGCGAGTACTTCGATGAAGACGGTGGCTCGATGAAGATGGTCTTCCTCAAGGCGCCCGTCGACTTCCGCCGCATCTCCTCGCACTTCCAGCGGCGGCGCTACCACCCGGCGCTGGGAATCCATCGCCCTCATCTCGGAACCGACTACGCCGCCGACACCGGCACTCGCGTCTACTCGACCGCCGACGGTACGGTGACGAGGGCCGGCTGGTGGGGCGGCTACGGCCGCATGATCGAGATCCGCCACGTCAACGGCTACAGCACGCGCTACGGCCACCTCAGCTTCATCGCCAGGGGAATAACCCGGGGCGCGCGCGTCAGCCAGGGCCAACTCATCGGTCACGTCGGACAGACGGGCCTCGCCACCGGCCCACACCTCCACTACGAGATGCGCCTCAACGGCAGAGCGATCGACGCCCGCGGCGTGAACCTGCCGTCCGGCGTGCCGATCTCGCAGGACGAGATGCCCGAGTTCCGGCGCCTCAGGGCTCGAATGCTCAGGCTGCTGAACGGCGCGTCCGAACCGACCACCGTACTCGCGGAGTAACGAGCCCCAACCTGCCACCGCGCGCCACGTTGCCCCCCACCCGACAGCGCCGCATCTTTGAGCACAACCGGGCGCCCCTAACACCACGCACCTCAGGCCGCAGGTGGCAGCTATGTCGCGTATCAAGCGGCTCATCGGCGAGATCCACCGCCGCTCACTCTGGCAGGTGCTGCTGATCTACTGCGGCGCCGCCCTCGTGGCGTATCAGGCTGTCCAGGCCCTAACGGAGGGGCTGGGTCTACCGCAGTGGTTTCCAGCCTTCGCGGTAGTCCTGTTCATCGTCGGCCTGCCCATCGTACTGGCCACGGCGTTTCTCGGCGAGGTAGCTCCGCCGACCACGAAGCCAGCAGAAGCGACCAACCTGACGGAAGTTGGAGAGGCTGAGGCCGCCGCCGTTCACCTCGAAACCAGGCGCAGACAGCGTCTCCTCACCTGGCGCAATGCGGCCGCGACCTTCGTGGTCGTGCTGGCGGCATGGGGCATCGTGGCGACGGGCTGGATGCTGTTTGGCCGCGGCGCGGACGAGGGCGCGACTGCCGATGAGCGCCCGTCCGTGGCCGTGCTGCCGCTGGAGAACATGAGCGGCCTAGAGGACGATAGGTATTTCACCGACGGCATCCATGGTGAGCTCCTCACACAACTGTCCAAGATCGGCGGCTTGAGCGTCAGGGGTCGCACGTCGGTGCTGGAGTACCGTGACAGGCCGAAGAATCTTCGGCAAATCGGCGAGGAGCTAAACGCCCGTTACCTCATCGAAGGGGAGGTACAGCGAGCCGGGGGAACCGTACGGATCAACGTCCAGCTTATCGATTCGCACGCCGACGAACACGTCTTTGCCGAAACCTACTACCGGGAACTTTCGGTGGACAACCTGCTGGCAGTCCAGCGGGAAGTCGCCCTGTTGATCGCGGATGCCTTGAGGACGACGCTCACGGTGCAGGAGCTCGAACAGATCGAGAGGGTGCCGACCGACAACCTGGAGGCCTACGATTACTACCTGCGTGGCCTCGAGTTCTTCGGTCGCAGCAGCGAAGAGCGCGACTACCGCATAGCGGTGGAGATGTTCGAGAACGCGACGCAGTTGGATTCACATTTCGCGCTCGCCTACGCTAGGCTCTCGCGTACCCATTCCTATATCTACTGGCGCTTCTTCGATCACTCTCCGGAACGTCTCCAGCAGGCGAAGGATGCGGTGGACCGATCGCTGGAGATCGAGCCAGATCTGCCCGAAGCGCACGAGGCGCTCGGCTTCTACTACTACATGGGGCATCTGGATTACGAGAGGGCCCTGCAGGAGTTCGAGATCGCTCTTGGTCAACAGCCCGGCAACGTCGAGGTCATTTCGGGGATGGGATATGTTGAGCGACGTCGCGGTAACTTCGAGGTAGCGCTGACTCATCTGGAGAACGCCGCAAGGCTCGATCCGCGTGACGGTTCACTGCAGTCCCAGGTCGGGATGACCTACGCACTGCTCCGTAACTATGCCGAAGCGGACGCTCATTACGGCCGCGCGCTAGCGCTCGTCCCGGACGATGCGGAGGCCTACGTCGCAAGGGCTCGCAACTACGTCGACTGGGAAGGGGACGTCTTCAAGGCGGCGGCGGTGCTTCGCGAGGCCGCCGATCGAGGACTCGACACCGTCGACCACCCGCTCCTCGGTTACGCGTGGGTGCTACTGGAAATGACCCTCGGCGAAAACGAGGCTGCTCTAGCCCGGCTCTCGTCCGGTTCATCCGCGGCCTTCAGTACGCAGTACTATTACGTCCCCAAGGCCATGATGGCTGCAGAGATCTATGGCCAGATGAACGAGCCGGAGCTTGCACGTCAGCATCTCGACTCGGCCGTCGCGCTGCTGGAGGCCGCGATCCAGGAGACACCCGACGACGCTCGTCTGCACAGTAGGCTCGGCATCGCCTACGCTATGCAGGGACGCGTTGAGGACGCCATCGGTGCGGGTGAGCGAGCCGTCGAGTTGCTGCCGGTGAGTACGGAAGCTTGGCGAGGGCTCAATCCGATCGAAGACCTGGCTCGAATACTCACGATGACCGGTCGTCACGACGAGGCCATCGATCGGCTCGAGTATTTGTTGTCGGCCCCCGGGTTCACTTCGGTCGCTGTGCTACGTTCCGATCCTTATTGGGCTCCGCTCCGCGACCATCCGCGCTTCCAGGCGTTGCTGGAAGAGTACGAGTAGCAGTAGCCCCGCGTTGTTGAAGGTCTCCGACGCGTGCATTACGTCGTCTGCGTAACCGTCAGTCCAAACAGGTGATCGAAGCTATGTCCCGTCTCAAGCGGCTCATCCTCGAGATCCACCGCCGGTCCCTCTGGCAGGTGCTGTTGATCTACGTCGGCGGTGCCCTCGTCGCGTATCAGGCGGTGCAAGCTCTTACCGAGGGTCTCGGCCTGCCCCAGTGGTTCCCCGGGCTCGCCGTGGTGCTGTTCGTGATTGGGCTGCCGATTGTCGTGGCGACGGCGTTCGTGCGGGAGACGGGAGCGCCGCCGATGCCGCCGTCAGAAAGAGAGGCTGCGGCTGCCGTGGGAGAGGGAGCCGCGCCAGGCGGTCCTGGTGCAGGACGCCGGCCTCACCTGACGTGGCGGAACGCAGGCGTCAGCTTCGTGGTGGCGCTTGCGGTCTGGGGGGTCGTGGCGACCGGTTGGCTCCTGCTCGCAGACGGAACGGAGCTGGAGGGGACGGAAGCTGCGGAGGAGACTCGCAAGTCCCTCGCCGTCCTTCCCTTTGACAACCTGAGTCCTGATCCCGAGAACGCCTTCTTCGCCGCGGGCATCCACGACGACATCCTCTCGCAGCTGGCCAGGATCGGTGATCTGAGGGTCATCTCTCGCACCTCGGTGTCGCAGTACGCCGACACGGAGAAGCCGATCCGGGAGATCGCCGAGGAGCTCGGAGTGGACGCGGTTCTCGAAGGGAGCGTGCGGCGCACCGGTGACCAGGTCCGCGTGGTGACCCAGCTCATCGATGCGCAGGCTGACGCGCACCTGTGGTCCGATACATACGATCGCGAGCTCACAGTCGCGAACGTGTTCGAGGTGCAGAGCGACATCGCCGAGCGCGTCTCGGACGCACTGCAGGCCGAACTCACCCCGGAGGAGAAGCGCCGCATCAGCTCGCCGCCGACGGCCGATCTGGAGGCGTACGACTTCTACCTGCGGGGCCTCGAGTTCATGGGACGGAGCTTCAACGAGCGCGACACACGGATAGCGCTGGAGATGTTCGCGAACGCGACGCGGGCGGACTCGAGCTTCGCTCGCGCCTACGCGAAGCTCTCTCAGGCGCATTCTCGGGCCTATTGGCTTCACTTGGATCGCTCTCAGCAACGTCTTCAGCAGGCGAAGCGCGCCGTGGACCGATCCCTGGAGCTTGAGCCGGATCTGCCCGAGGCGCATCTGGCGCTGGGTTACTACTACTACATGGGGCACATGGACTATGAGAGGGCGTTGCAGGAGTTCGAAACGGCTCTCAGCCAGCAGCCCGGCAACAGCGATCTCTTCGCTGCCATGGGCTATGTAGAGAGGCGTCGCGGTAACTTCCGCGCGGCGCTGAGCCACTTCCAGAAAGCCCTGGAGCTCGATCCGCGTGATGCGGTGATCACTCACGATGTGGCCGACACTCACGGTCAACTGCTCCGCAACTATACCGACGCGGAACGTTATTACGACCGCGTTCTGGTGCTCGCCCCGGATTTCGCTGGGGCTTACCGCGACAAGGCGTGGTTGTACATCTGCTGGGAAGGCGACACATCCAGGGCGCGTGCCGTGCTCGAAGAGGCCGCCGGTCGAGGGCTCCAGTCGATTGACCACCCAACGCTGGGCTATGCGTGGGTATTGGTGGAGCTTTTCGATGGCGAGTACGAGGCGGCTCTGGCACGCCTCTCGTCTGGTTCGTCCGCCGCCTTCGGCAATCAATACTGGTACATCCCCAAGGCTCTGCTGGCTGCGCGTATCTACGGGCGAATGGGCGAGGTGGAGCTGGCGAGTCAGCACTACGACTCGGCAGCCGCGCTCCTGGAGGCTGGGATCCGGGAGGCACCGGATGACTCTCGACTGTACGGTGCACTCGGCATCGCCTACGCCGGGCTGGGACGCGGGGAAGACGCCATCCGTCAAGGAGAGAGAGGCGTGGATCTGCTTCCGGTGAGTCAGGAGGCCTGGCGGGGGTTGTATCGCGTCGAAGAACTGGCTCGGATACTCACGATGACAGGTCGACACGACGACGCCGTCGACCGGCTCGAGTTCCTGTTGTCGGTGCCCGGAGACATGTCGGTGGCCCGGCTGCGCCTCGATCCTGCCTGGGATCCGCTACGTTCCCAGCCGCGCTTCCAGGCGCTGCTGGAAAACTACGAGCAGCGATAGGCCTCGTTGCTGAGGGGTTCCGACGCCTGCATCTTGTACTTGGTTTCACCGTTAGCCCCGGCAGCCGGTAACGACCATGTCCCGTCTGAAGCGACTCATCCTCGAGATCCACCGCCGGTCCATCTGGCAGGTGCTGCTGATCTACGTCGGCGGCGCCTGGGCCTGCTACGAGCTGATCGACACGATCACCGACCGGCTGGCACTCGCCGAGTGGATCCCCGTGGCCGCCATCGTCCTGTTCCTGGTCGGGCTGCCGTTCGTGGTGGCGACGGCGTGCGTCCGGGAAAGGGGCTCAGCTGCAGAGGAGTCGCCAGCGACGGAACCGGGCTCCGGGACGGCAGAGCCCGTCGTGCCGGTCGCGGAGGCTGCCCTCCGCCGCGAGCCGCGGCGCGAAGGGCGCAAGTCGGTGGCCGTGCTGCCGTTCGTCAACCTGAGCGCTGAGCCGGAGAGCGAGTACTTCAGCGACGGCATCACGTTCGACATCATCAATCACCTCGCCAAGATCACCGATCTCAAGGTCATCTCACGTACTTCGGTCATGCGATACAAAGCCACCGAGGTGCCACTGCGCCAGATCGGCGAGGAGCTGGGCGTCGCCACTATAGTCGAGGGCGAGGTGCAGCGGGTCGGGGAGCGCGTGCGGATCAGCGCGCAACTGGTCGATGCGCGGACCGACGAGCACCTGTGGGCGGACCAATACGACCGCGAGCTATTGGACGTTTTTGCCATCCAGAGCGACGTGGCGCAGCAGGTGGCTGGCGCTCTGAGGGCGACGCTCACCTCGGGAGAGAGGCAGCGAATCGAGAGGAGGCCGACGGACGATTTCGAGGCCTACAACCTCTACTTGATGGGCCGCTACTTCTGGGATAGGAGAGGTGAGGGGCTGTGGAAGGGACTGGAGTACTTTCAGCGGGCGCTGGAGATCGACCCGGACTACGCCCTGGCCCACGTCGGCGTGGCCGACTGTTACGCGCTCTTCGGCTTCTACGGCTACCTTCCTGCGACGGAGGCGTTCCCCAAGGCGAAAGCAGCTGCGTTGCGGGCGCTTGCAATCGATGAACGACTCGCCGAAGCTCATAGCTCGCTTGGGTTTGGCAGACTCTATTACGACTGGGATCTGCAGGCCGCCGAGCGGGATTTCGAGCGTGCGATCGAGCTCAACCCCGGCTACGCGCCGGCCCATTACTGGTACTCAGGGCTCTTCGCTTCATTGGAGCGAATCGAAGACGGTATCGGCCAGGATCGGCGAGCACTAGAGGTCGATCCTCTATCGGTATTTGCGAACGCCCATTATGGGTGGACGCTGCTTGGGACACGACAGTACGCACGTGCCAGAGAGCAGCTGAAGCGGACCCTCGAGCTGGACGCGAGCTTCGCGCTCGCGCACTGGCTGCTCGGCCACGCCTACGCATACGATTCGAGGTTCGACGACGGTATACGGCATCTCACGCAGGCGGTCGAGCTCTCGAGCAGGCTTCCCTGGTTTCTGGCGTCGCTCGGCTGGGCCTACGGGTTAGGAGGGCGGACGGACGAGGCGCGCGCGGTGCTTTCCGAGTTGGACGCGATACGACGAGAACGGTACGTACGGTCGTTCTATCTCGCGGTGGTACACACCGGCCTGGGCGAACTGGCTGAAGCGCTCGATGCGTTCGAGAGGGCGTTCGAAGAACGCGACATGTATATGGTACTCCTGAACGTAGACCCGATGTTCGACGGTCTCCGGTCGGAGCCCAGGTTCATCGCGCTCCTGAAGAAAGTAGGTTTTGAATAGTCCGCGTCGGCATCCCTTCAGCGCCCACCCGTGCTGTCAGGCGCTACTGAGGCATTACGAGTAGGCTCGCCAAGCGACTCCCCGTCCCCATTGGCCGAGGCATCCTCCCGGCAAAACGTGGCCCGCCAGTGTATTGACTGTCCGGCGTTTGACCTCAAGTTCATCCACGTTATCCTTCGGCTTGAAAGCGGCGAGATCACTCGACGCGACACCTTAACCGGAGATCTTATTCCCATGAGACACATCCGCCCGGCCGCCGTCGCCTCGCTCGGTCTACTCCTGACCGCGACCGCCGCCGCCCAGCGGGCGCCGGCGCAGACGAGCACAGCCGCGGTGAGCGAGCTTCGCGATACGGCGGAACTCTACGCGGCCGATCGTCGCGCCGTGCTCCGGCGCTACGACGTCGAATACTCGCCGATACGACGAGAGCGGCTGCGCTCGTTCAACGACGAGTGGCGTGAGCGCCTGGAGCGCATCGATTTCGATGCGCTGAGCCAGGAGGGCCGTATCGACTACGTGCTGCTCGACAACGAGCTGCGCTACCAGCTCGCGCTGCTGGACCGTGAGGAGAATACGTTCGAGCAGATGTCGCCGTGGCTGCCGTTCGCCGGCACCATCATGGAGCTGGAGGAGTCACGGCGCCGCCTGGAGCCTGTGGAGCCGGCGGCGCTCGCCCGGACGCTGGCGGGATTGGCGCAGGAGATCGACAGCGTGCGGACGGCGACGGCGGATGCGTGGAGCGCGGGCGAGTCGTCCGGCACGCGAGCTGGCCCGCGACTCACGCGCGTGGTGGCGCGGCGAGCCGCGGGGGCAGTCAGCGAGCTTGGCCGCACGTTGGAGCGCTGGCACGGGTTCTACTCGGGCTACGATCCGTTGTTTAGCTGGTGGACCGCCGCGCCTTACCAAGAGGTGGACGAGGCGCTGGAGGGCTACGGGAAGTTCCTGCGCGAGACTGTGGTCGGCATCCGGCCCGGTGAGCCCGAGCCGATCATCGGCGATCCGATCGGCGCCGAGGGGCTGCGGGCGGACCTCGAGCACGAGATGATCCCGTACACCGTGGAAGAGTTGATCGCGATCGGGTGGCGCGAGTTCGCCTGGTGCGAGGCGGAGCTCGTGCGGGCGTCGCGCGAGATGGGCTACGGCGACGATTGGAAGGCGGCGCTCGAGCAGGTGAAGCGCTCGTATGTAGCGCCGGGCGATCAGCCGCAGCTGGTGCACGATCTGGCGCTCGAGGCGGTGGACTTCGTTGAGTCGCGTGGTCTGCTGACCGTGCCGCCGCTGGCCAAAGAGATCTGGCGGATGGAGATGATGTCGCCCGAGCGGCAGGTCGTGTCGCCGTTCTTCCTGGGCGGCGAAGTGATCCGCGTTTCCTACCCGACCGACGAGATGGAGCACGAGGCCAAGCTGATGAGCATGCGCGGGAACAACCCCCACTTCTCGCGGGCGACGGTCCATCACGAGCTGATTCCCGGCCATCATCTCCAGGGCTTCATGACGTCGCGCTACAATACGCATCGCCGCGTGTTCGGGACGCCGTTCTGGACTGAGGGCTGGGCGCTCTACTGGGAGATGCTGTTGTGGGACCTCGGGTTTCCCCGGACCCCCGAGGACCGGATGGGGATGCTGTTCTGGCGCACGCATCGTGCGGCACGGATCATCTTCTCGCTGCGCTTCCACCTGGGCGAGATGACGCCGCAGGAGGCCGTCGACTTCCTGGTCGACCGGGTGGGCCACGAGCGGGCCAACGCCGAGGGCGAGGTGCGCCGCTCTTTCGCCGGCGACTACCCGCCGCTGTACCAGGCGGCGTATATGCTGGGCGGCCTCCAGTTCCGGGCGCTGCGCAGGGAGCTGGTCGACTCTGGAGCCATGACGGATCGCGAGTTCCACGACGCGATACTCCGCGGCGGTGGTATGCCGGTCGAGTTGGTGCGCGCGCGACTCACCGGCGCAGGCCCGACCCGGGACTACGAGGCGCGGTGGCGGTTTGCGGGCGACCCGGGACGCTGAGAGGAGTTGGGGTGTCCCCGTTTAGGTGGCTACTCCTGGCGGTTGGGGCCGGTGCGATCGCGGCCTATCTCTTCTGGTGGTACCGGAGTCGAGAGGAACCCGTGGCCGGGCGCGTGTGGCCGGCGCTGATCCGCGGGCTGGCACTGCTGCTCGCCTGGCTCATCCTGTTGAACCCTGAAGTCCCCGTGACGGGTCGGGCGGCTGAGCGCCGCGACGCGATTCTGCTCGACGCTTCCTATAGCATGTCGCGTCCGCAGGGCGGAGACGTGCCGAGCGCCTGGCAGGCGGCCCTCGATTCACTTGCCGGTTCTGGAGACGTCTGGCTGTTCGGCGGGACGGTCCCCCGACTGACGAGCGCCGACTCGTTGCCGGGCGAGCCGGTCTATGGGGAGTCGCACTTGACACCGGCGGTGCGGGCATCGGCGGCGGCCGGCGTGCGTCGGGCGCTGGTGTACACGGATGGCCGGCTGGCGGACGTCGGCGCGTCGCTGGACGAGGCTCGTCGGCTTGGCCTATCGCTATCGTTCGTCGCTTTGGCCTCCGCCTACCCCGAGCTGGGCATCTCGGCGGTGAGTGCGCCGTCCTGGATCCAGGTCGGCGATACGGCGGAAGTCCGGGTGGAGGTCGTCGCCGTCGGCGCGCGGGCGGACAGCGTCCGGCTGGACGTTCTCGATGATCGCGGCCGCGTGCAGGCGAGCGGCCGGGTCGAGGCGCCGGACGCGGGCCGTTTCGCGCCGCTGCGCCTCGCGTTCCCGGTAGCTGGGAGCCCCGGGGTGCGGCGCTACACGGTGAGGATCGCCGAGCCGTCGGATCCGGAGGTTCGCGACAACCGGCGCGCATTCTACCTGCGAGTCGGAGAGCGGCCGTCAGGGCCGGTGTTGATCTCGTTGCTGCCCGGTTGGGAGCCCTCCTTCCTGATCCCCAACCTGGATCGCTTGACCGATACGCCGGCGGCGGCCTACCTGTGGCTCGCCGACAGCCTGGTGACGCTCGAGGATTATCGAGCCGTGTCGGTAGCCCGGGTGGAGCGGCGCGCACGGGATGCACCGCTCTTGGTGCTCCACGGGTACGGGGCCGACGCGCCGCGCTGGGCCCGGACACTCGCGCGGGACGCGCAACGCCTGCTCGTGCTCCCGACGGGCGCGATGGCGTTCGACCTCCCCGGTTGGGGAGTCCGGGTGGGCTTTCCCGATGAGGGGGAGTGGTATGTATCGCGCGAGGTGCCCGGCTCGCCGCTGGCGCTGGATCTCAGCGGCTATCCTGTGGAAGAGCTACCGCCGCTGGTACGCCTGCGGTCTGTCGAGGCGGAGCGTTTCTGGGCGCCGCTGGAGGTCCGGCGATTCCGGCGCGGCGAGCCGGAGCCGGCGATCGTGGCGGGCACGATGGGCTCGCGCCGCTGGGCCGTCGCCGGCGCTGAGGGGTTCTGGCGCTGGGCGTTCCGTCGCGGGGCCGGTCGGCAGCTCTATCGTACCCTCTGGACCGGACTGGCGGGCTGGCTGGTGACCGGCCGTGCTAGCGCCGGGCCCGGCCTGGAGCCGATTCGCCTTACTGTGGAGCGCGGTGAAGCGCTCGCCTGGGCCGTGCCGGGTCGTGCCGACTCCTTGGTCGTCGACATATCGGATGTAGACGAGTCCCTCGTCTGGTCGGGAGCTGCCGGACCGGCCGACACCTTGAACGTCTGGCTGCCTGCCGGTAGGTATCGCTACCGGGCCCGTGCCCACACGGGCGAGAGGGTGGCCGCGGCGGCCGGCCCGGTGGAAGTCGAGGAGTTCACGCGCGAGCTGCTGCCGGCGCCAACTGCGCTGCTGGAGCCGGCCGGGCTGACGGTCGCCGGCGACCGAGAGGTCGGCCGCCGGGGGCTCGCGACCTTGGGCTGGCCGTATCTGGTCTTGATCGTTCTCTTTTGTGCCGAGTGGGCGGTTCGCCGCCTCATCGGACTACGCTAGTTGTGCATCGGTCACATGGGTGAAGCTCAGCTCCTCGACCGGCCCGTTCAGTATCTGAAAGGCGTCGGCCCGCGCCGTGCCGAAGCGCTGGCCAAGCTCGGAATCCGCACGGCCCGCGACCTGCTGCGCCACGGGCCGCACCGCTATGAGGATGCGACCACCGTGACTCCCATCGCCAAGCTGGCGACCGGGATGGACGCGACCGCGATCGGCCAGGTCGTCTCGAAGGGGGTCATACAGACGCGACGCGGCCTCCGCTTCTTCCAAGCGGTGATCAAGGACGCCAGCGGTCTCATCGAATGCTCCTGGCCCGGCCAGCCGTTCCTCGACCGCACCATACAGAAGGGCGACACACTGCTCGTCTCGGGGCCGGTCCGCTTCTTCCACGGCCGCCAGATCCAACCGCGCGAGTTCACGGTCCTGGCCCGGGCCGGCGAAACCGTCGAGGAGGAAGGCACGGTCTTTCCCGTGTACCCGGCGACCGCCGGACTCACCCACCGTCAGATCCGCCAGATCGTCCGGCAGAACCTCGACGCACTGCTCGCCGCCGTCGAAGATGCCGGCGACATCGTGCCCGATGACCTGCGCCGCCAGTTCGAGCTGACCGGTCTGCGCGACGCGTTGGACTGGCTGCATCGGCCGCCGACGCTGGCGCACGCCGAGAAAGCACGACGGCGGCTCGCCTTCGATGAGCTGTTCATCCTCCAGCTGCTCTACGCGCGCGCCCGCTACGAGAACCGCGAGCAGCGCCAGGGGATCGCCTTCGAGCGCAAGAACGGCCTCGTACGACCCTTCGCCGAATCGCTTCCCTTCGAGCTGACATCCGCCCAGAAGAAGGTGCTCTCGGAGATCTCCGCCGACATGTCGCAGCCGCGGCCGATGAATCGACTGCTGCAAGGCGATGTCGGTAGCGGCAAGACCGTGGTCGCACTCTTCGCCATGCTGCGCGCGGCCGAGAACGGCTACCAGGCGGCGCTGATGGCGCCCACCGAACTGCTCGCCGAACAACACCACAAGACGGTGACCGAGATGCTGGCCGATCTACCGGTCAGGGTCGAGCTGCTGCGCGGGGGTCTCCGCGCCCCTCAGCGCCGGGACGCGCTGCAGCGGATCGCCAACGGGGAAGCGCAGCTCGTCATCGGCACGCACGCGTTGATCCAGGAGGACGTCGAGTTCCAGCGCTTGGGACTCGTCATCATCGATGAGCAGCACCGGTTCGGCGTCCGTCAGCGGATGCAGCTCCGCAGGGCGGGCGCCGATCCGGATGTGCTGGTCATGTCGGCGACGCCGATTCCGCGGTCGCTCGCCCTGACATTCTATGGCGATCTGGACGTATCGGTACTCGATGAGCTGCCGCCGGGCCGGCGGCCGGTGAAGACCGTACTGCGTGGCGAATCGGCCAGAGCGCGCGTATTCGAGTTCGTGCGCACGGAAGTTGATGCGGGTCGTCAGGCGTACGTGGTCTATCCGGTGATCGAGGAATCGGAGGCACTCGACGTGCGCTCGGCCACCGAGGCCTACGAACATCTGTCGACCGACGTGCTGGCGGACCTCAGCGTCGCGCTCATACACGGACGCATGAGCGGTGACCTGAAAGACGAGACGATGCGCAGATTCGTCGCCGGTGAGATCGACGTCCTTGTCTCTACCACGGTCATCGAAGTGGGGATCGACGTACCGAACGCGACCGTCATGATCATTGAGGGCGCTGAACGGTTCGGCCTCTCGCAGCTGCACCAGCTGCGCGGACGCGTCGGGCGCGGCGCCGAACAGAGCTACTGCGTCGTCATCCACGGCGGTAGACGCCCGCCCGAAAGGCTCGAGATCTTCGCCGCCACCAACGACGGGTTCGAGATCGCCCGCGCCGATCTCGGCCTGCGCGGCTACGGCGACTTCTTCGGCGCCCGCCAGCACGGCCTGCCCGAGTTCGCCTTCGCCGACCTGGAGCGCGACGAGCCGCTGCTCTACGCAGCCCGCGACGCCGCGGGCCGGATCGTCGCCGCCGACCCGCAGCTCGAGCAACGCGAGCACCGAGCCCTCGGCCAGGCGCTGCGGACCGAATACCGCGAGCGGCTCCGCCTGTTCGATGTCGGTTGATGTGACAGACCTAAGTGGTTGTGTTACAATGTAATAGCGGCTGTATATCAGGTGAGATGTGAGGCGGTGAAATGGTCTGGAGTCGGGAGGTTCGGGAGGCTCGGGGTGGGAGGAGTGAAGAAGGGCAGCGGAGCGAGATGGGGGATTCCCGTTCCGAGTTGGGAGTGGCGGGTCGGGGTACGGTGGAAATTGACACTCTGACGGGCGCGGTCTAAGTTGCGCGCCCGAACGAGGGTATACGACAGATGAGCAAGCGCGTCCAGATACGAGAGCTCTCCGACCACGTAGGCGAAGATGTGTCGGTTCTCGGCTGGGTTCACAACCTGCGGTCGAGCGGCAAGATCGCCTTTCTGATCGTGCGCGACGGCACGGGCGTCGTGCAGTGCGTGATGAGTGCGGGCGAAGTGTCTCCCGAGTTGTGGGCGCGGTTCGAGGGGCTCGACTACGAGGCGAGCGTGGCGGTCGGTGGCGCGGTGCGGGAGGACGAGCGGGCGCTCGGCGGCTACGAGCTCTCGCTGACGGAGCTCGAGCTGGTAGGGCCGTCGGCCGAAGACTATCCGATCCAGCTCAAGGAGCACGGTGTCGACTTCCTGCTGGAGCACCGTCACCTGTGGCTGAGGACGCCCAGGCAGGTGGCGATCATGCGTGTGCGGGACGAGGTGGTGAAGGGGATACGCGACTTTCTGTACGAGCAGGGCTTCGTGAACGTCGACACGCCCATCCTCACCGGGTCGATCGGCGAGTCGGCGGGCACTCTGTTCGAGACGGAATACTTCGACCTCGGCACCGCCTACCTCGCTCAGACGGGCCAGCTTTACAACGAGGCGACGGCGGCGGCGCTGGGTCGCGTCTACTGCTTCGGTCCGACGTTTCGGGCGGAGAAGTCGAAGACGCGCCGGCACCTCACCGAGTTCTGGATGCTGGAGCCGGAGATCGCCTGGTGCGACAGCGAGTGCAACATGCGGATCCAGGAGGGCCTCGTCTGCCACATCGTCGAGCGGGCGGTGGAGCGGTGCAGCGACCTGCTCGAGAACGAGCTCGAGCGCGACCTGTCCAGGCTGGAGTCGGTTCGCTCGCCGTTCCCGCGCCTCTCGTATAGCGAGGTAGTCGAGAAGGTCCAGGCGCTGGGGTCGTCGATCGAGTGGGGCGACGATCTGGGCGCCGAGGACGAGACCCTGGTCGCGCAGGACTACGATCGGCCAGTCTTCGTCTACAACTACCCCAAGCGGGCCAAAGCCTTCTACATGAAGGAGAACCCGGACGATCCGCGGACCGTGCTGTGCGACGACCTGATCGCGCCCGAGGGCTACGGCGAGCTCATCGGTGGCAGCCAGCGCGAGGACGACTACGAGAGGCTGGTGGCGCGAATTCGTGAGGAGGGCCTGCCGGAAGAGGCCTATGGTTGGTATCTGGATCTGCGCCGCTACGGGACGTACCCGCACAGCGGGTTCGGGTTGGGCCTGGAGCGCACCGTCGCTTGGATCTGCGGCGTGCCGCACATACGGGAGTGTATTGCGTTTCCGAGGACGTTGAATCGGCTGTATCCGTAGGGGGATCGGGAGTAATCAGTGATCAGTAGTCAGTAATCAGTGATCAGTAGTCAGTAATCAGTGATCAGTGGGTTTCAAGTCGGGATTACTGATCACTGATCACCGATCACTGATCACTCTTGTCCATCACCGATCACTCTTCTTCACCTGATCCCAGATCGCGTCCAGCTCCTGCAGCGTGGCTTCCCCGAGAACCAGCCCGCGATCCCGCGCCACCTCGGCCATGCGGGTGAAGCGCCTCTGGAACTTCGCGTTGGCGAGCCGCAGCGCCGTACCGGCGTGCAGGTCGGAGAGCCGTGCGACGTTGACGCAGGCGAACAGCAGGTCGCCGATCTCTCGCTCCAGCGGCTCGCGCTCGCCGCTCTCGAGGTGGGCGGCCACCTCCTCGACCTCTTCGTGGACCTTTTGGAACGCGTCTTTGGCGTGTTCCCAGTCGAAGCCGACGCCGGCCGCTCGGTCTTGCAGCCGCTGAGCGCGGGAGAGTGGATCGAGACGGCTCGCCAGCCCGGTGAAGACGTCGTCGTCGCTCCTTTCGTGCGCCTTCTCAGCCTCCCAATCGGGTCGTTCCTCGGCGTCGCCGTAGAGGTGTGGGTGGCGGCGTCGCATCTTGGTTTCCAGCGTGGTCAGCACGTCTTCGGCATTGAACGCGCCGCGCTCCTCGGCCAGCACGATCTGGAAGGCGACGTTGAGCAGCAGGTCACCGATCTCGCTGCGCAGCTTCTCGTCGGGCGCGCCCTCGATGATGTCCTCGGCAAGCTCCAGCGATTCCTCCAGCAGGTAGGGCGTGAGTGATACCGGCGTCTGGGCGGCGTCCCACGGGCAGCCGGCGCGGAGGAAGCGGACGAGGTCGAGGGCGCGGTCGAGGGCGCCGGGCGACGGGGAGGTGTCGTCCGGCGGAAGTTGCGTATTATCAGGCATTTCTTGCATCCGTGATGGCGGCCGGATATACTGACGGCCGAAACCTAATCGATGGGTACACAAGACTTGTCCAGCGTGCGTGCCTGGGTCGATGTGGACCTGCGTGCGCTTGTCGCAAACTACGACAGCCTGCAGCAAAGGGCCAAGCCACGGGTCGGCATGCTGCCGGTGGTCAAGGCGGACGCCTACGGGGTGGGTGTCTGCCCGGTGGTCCGGGCGCTGGAGCCGCGTGAGCCTTGGGGCTACGGTGTGGCTGCCCTGGCGGAGGGGGTGGAGTTGCGCGAGCGGGGGATCGACCGCCGAGTGGTCCTGCTCTTCAGCACGCCGGACGAACTGGAACTGGCGGCTGAAGCGTCGCTGACCCCGGCTATCGGCGATCTCGGGGCGCTGGAACGCTATCGGGCCTGCGCCCGGCGGATCGAGCGGCGTCTGCCCTTCCACCTGGAGATCGATACGGGTATCGGCCGTTGCGGCTTTCACCACGCGGCGGAGGCCGAGTGGCTGCCTCGTGTTCTGGAGGCGAGCGCGGACGATCTTGAGTGGGAGGGTACGTTCGCCCACTTCCACTCGGCCGACGAGGAGGATGAGGCACCGTCGCGCGAGCAGTGGGAGCGCTTCCAGCGGTGTGTCCGCGCGTTGCCCGAGGGTAGGGGTGGCGTTCACCATCTGGCGGCGAGCGTGTCGGCGACGCGCTGGCCGGAGTACGCGGCGGACCTCCTGCGTCCGGGCCTCTTCCTCTACGGTGGGACGGGCGGCAATGAGGGGATCCTGCCGCAACCGGTGGTCACCGTGCGTGCCCGGGTGACGGCGGTGCGCGATGTGCCGGCGGGTTGGACGGCGAGCTACGGGGCGACGTACACGGCCGAGCGCCCGTCGCGTTGGGCGACGCTCGCCATCGGCTACGCCGACGGTGTGCCGCGTGCGCTGTCGAACAAGGGTTTCGTCAGCTTCGGTGACCAGCCGGCGCCGATCATCGGTCGGGTCTGCATGGACGTCATCGTCGTGGATGTAACCGGCCTGGACGGTGTGGTCGCCGGGTCGGTGTGCACGGTCATCGGTGGGCCGCCCGATGCGCCGACCAGTCTGCAGGCGGTTGCGGATCGTTGCGGCACGATCACCTACGAGATCCTTACGGGCCTCACGCGTCGTCTGCCGCGTCGCTACGGCGGCGACGCACCAAGCTGGTAGTCTGGGGTAGAGAAGAGATATGACAGAGGAAACGCAGGGTAGGGTCGATTTCAACAGTCTCGTCGCAGGGCTCGCGGCTTCGGCGATCGCCGTGCTCAGCCAGGTGGAGATGTCACTGGACCCGGCAACGGCGGACGCGGACGCGGAGACCGAGGGCGCGAGCGAGAGGCCGTCGAGCGGGGAACTCCGCAAGCGAGTCACCGATGGCCTGGCGGGCGCCCGGCAGCTGATCGATACGCTGGCCTTGCTGGAGCAGAAGACGAAGGGGAACCTCAGCGACGATGAGGGACAGCTCCTGCAGGCCGCACTCTCCGATCTGCGGATACGTTACGTTAGTCTGTCGAACCGGCCGCTGCCCGAGGCAGAGGCGGGGAAGGGAGACGCCGAGTGAGAGCCGGTTCCTCGCGCGTCGCCCTGGTGCTGGCGGTCCTCGCTCTCGGCGCCTGCGACCGCGACGAGATCGTCGATCCGGATCCCGACGTGGCGCCTGGGCCGACGTCGTCGACACTCGAGACGCTGCTCGACATGGGCATGTTGAGCGAGTGGACGGACACGGCGTTCGGCGGTTTCGCGCGTGCCGGTTTCACAGGCTACGTCCAGGTCGTGGGCGGTGCGGCGATCGGTACCAGCCGCGGGCTTATCCGGTTCGCCGAGGTCGATACGGGCGGCTCTGAGGTGCAGGCCTTCGACTCGGCACGTGTCGTGATGAGCGTCGATAGCGCCTTCACCTTTCTTCCGGCGACGGGAATGACGATCCTGCAGCTGGTCGAGCTTCAGCAGGAATGGGATGTCTCGGCGACCTGGGAGTTCGCCGTCGATACGTTGGGCGTGGCCACGCCGTGGTCGGGAGGCCCCGGCGGATCGTTGGGGCCGACGATTGTCAGCGAGGATACACTGGCGCTCATCGTCACGGACACGACGACGGAATTGCCCGACTCGCTCGTCTTCTGGCTGGGAGAGGCAGCGGACTCGCTGCTGCGGCTTTGGGCCGATTCGCTCGCGGTGAATACGGGGCTGGCTGTGGTCGTCGCCGATTCCGGTCAGGTTCGCTTGGGCGGGACACGAGTCCTTTTCAACACCATCCCTGTCAGCAACCCGGACACGGCAGTGGCACGGAGCGCGTCCTCGACGGCCCGAACCTTCATCTTCGATCCGACGGGCACGGAGAATATCGAGGGGATCCTTCGCATTGGCGGGGTGGAGGCGTGGCGCTCCTACGTCCAGTTCGTTGTCCCCGATTCGGTGCCGGTTCTGGGATCGAGCGAGCTGTATCCGCTCCGCGGCTCGACGATCAACACAGCGCAGCTGCTGCTCATTAGCCGCGAGCAGTTGCCTGCGCCGTTCCCAGCGGAGGAACCGTTCCAGACGGTGAGCTACGAGCTGGTCGACGACTTCCTGGTATTCGGCCCGAGGACGCCGGTGGGCAAGGCCGTTGCCGGTAGCAGCGTGGTCCTCTACCCGGATTCCCTGGCGGCAGGTGACACACTGCGGTTCGATATCACCCGGCTGCTGGGGACCTGGTCCCGGGCATCGCCGGACTCGCTGCCGCGGCTGCGGTTCCTGATCCGACCTTCCAGCGCGGCGGCGACCTTCGGGTTCTGGGAGTTCGGGGCCGTGGACGGCGACCCGGCCTTCGCCCCCGTCCTCCGCGTCGTATTCACCCCACCGGTCGAGTTCGGGCTGCCATGAGCGTGCGCCACCGGTTCGCGCTGCTGCTGGCCGTGGGCTGTGCGCTCGCTCCCGCTCAGGCAGCGGGTCAGGTCAAGCTTCCTGGGGTCGTCGGGCTCGGTCGTCCGGTCCAGCCGTACGACGCGCGTGCCCGTGCGTTGGGCGGTGCGGCAGTCGTCCTGCACGGCGGCAATCTCTCGGCGGTGAATCCGGCCTCGCTGGCCCGTATCCACTCTTCCGGCATCTGGCTCGCCTATCAGCCGGAGACTCGCAGCCTGAAGGGCGACGCCGTGAGCGGTGACACCGAGACGGCCTCCTTCCCGCTCTTCCGAATGGCGCTTCCCATGTCGCCGCGCTGGGTGGGCGGTGCCGCCTTCGGCAGCATGTTGGACCGGAATTGGAGCGTCCAGTTCACCGACACGCTATCGCTAACGACCGGCGACGCGCCGTTCCAAGAGACACGCACTTCGGACGGCGGAGTCGCCCAGTTCCGGCTCGAGAGCGGCATCTCCGTTGGGTCGGGTTGGGCGGTTGGTGCGGCCGTCCAGTACTTCTTCGGCGAGACCAGGATCAAGGTGACCCGGATCTTTCTCGAGGATCCGCTACTCCCTTACGTATCGCAGACGGCGATCCGGGCGAGTGGCTGGGGATTGACGGTAGGTGCCGAGTACCAGCCGGCTGAGGATTTCATCGTGGGACTCGCCGCCTCGTGGGGCTCTGACCTCACGTTCCGCGACGACAGCACGGGCGCCGAGACTAAGGTCGGCCTGCCGCTGGGGCTGGATGTCGGCGCCTCTATGCTGCTGGGCTCCGATGTCTTGTTCGCGGTGGCGGCGGGTTGGGAGAACTGGTCGAGTGCGGGCGCCGACCTCCCGGACGCCGGCGTCGAGGACGCCTGGCGCGTCGGGGGCGGATTCGAGGTGCGGTTCGTGTCGTCGGGTGACGCCTGGGGCACCTTCCTGCGGCTGGGTGGCAGTTACGAGAAGCTGCCTTTCCAGCTGGAGGGTGGCTCGCCGTGGGAACGCGCTCTGGCCCTCGGATTGGGCGCCGATTTCCTTGGCGGCCGCGGTCGCTTCGATGGCGCGGTCGAGTTCGGGCGACTTGGGAGCCGCGATGCGAACGCTGTCGAGGAATCCTTCACGCGCTATACATTCTCCGTCGCGGTCTTCACGAACTGACGTCGATGTCGATGCAGACGGGCACCCGTCCCCGCCGGATCTATCTCCATACCTTCGGCTGTCGCGCCAACCAGTACGATACCGAGTGTATGCGCCAGCTGCTCGAGCGGCGCGGCTGCGAGACGGTCAACGACCCGGGACGGGCCGATGCCGTTGTCGTCAACAGCTGCACCGTCACCGGGGCCGCCGACTCCGAGCTGCGTCGCTACGTGCGCGCGCTCGGCCGCCGTTCGGGCGGTCGAGTGCCGGTCGTCGTCGCCGGCTGCGCTGCCGCCCTGGCTTCCGAGAGCATCCGGACGCTCGAAGGTGTCACGGCCGTCGTTCCCGGCCAGGACCCCGAGTCGGTCGCCGGCAGCCTCGGCGTGCTGCCGCGGCGGCCCGAGGAGAAGAACGGCGGTCCGCTCGAGCGCTGTGAGCGCGGCACGCGTGCCTGGCTCAAGGTTCAGGACGGTTGCGACCTCAACTGCTCCTATTGCGTGATTCGAGTCGCCCGGGGGCGGAGCCGTTCACGTGCGCCCGAGCAGATCGTCGAAGAGGCGCTACGGCTGGCGGAGCACCACCCCGAGATCTCGCTCACCGGCATCAACATCGGACTGTACGGAAAGGACCTGAGGCCGCGGGTCGCCTTCGTGACGCTGCTCGAGACCTTGCTCGACCGCGTGCCGGCCGTGCGCTTCCGCGTCGGCTCCTTGGAATGCAGCCAGCTCGAGGACCGTGTCATCGACCTGATGGCGGGCTCGGACGGCCGGCTGGCCCCTCACCTCCACGTACCGCTGCAGAGCGGCAGCGACCGGGTGCTGCGGTCGATGCGACGTGCCTACGCGACTCGCCGGTACCGTGATCGGGTGGAGCGCCTCGCCGAACGGGTCGCACCGCTGGGGCTCGGCACCGACGTGATCGTCGGCTTCCCAGGCGAAACGGATGAAGATCATCGGCGCACGGTCACGCTCATCGACGCTCTGCCGTTCACCTACGTCCACGTCTTCCCGTACTCCGAGCGCCGCGGCACCGACGCCCAGCGATTGCCCGGGCCGGTGCCAGCGCGGGTGAAGGCCGAACGCTCGCTCGAGATACGCGAGCTCGTCCGACTCAAGGCGGACGCGTACCGGCGGCGGCGCGTCGGCACGATGGCCCGAGTCGTGCTCGAGGGCGACGAGATGGAGACCGCCGTCACCGGTGACTACCTGAAGATCCCGGCCGACGATACCTTAAGGGCGGCGGGGCCGCGGCTGCAGCCGGCAATGATCGAGGCGGGCCGAGACGGCGGTCTCCGCGCCACGGCGAGCACACAGAGATCGTAAGTATGCCGAAGACGTACTGGGTCGAGACCTACGGATGCCAGATGAACCTGAGCGACAGCGAGCTCATGGAGGGCGTTCTGGCGTCCAGCGGCTACACCCGGGTCTCCGAGCCCGAGGAGGCCGACGTCATCCTCGTCAACACCTGCGCGATTCGCCAGCACGCCGAGCAGCGGGTACTGGGTCGGGTGGCGGAGCTGAACCGGGTCAAGCGGGGACGGGCGGGCACGCTGATCGGGGTCTGCGGCTGCATGGCCCAGCGTCTCGGCGCGCAGCTCATCGAGCGGGCCGAGTACGTCGACATGGTGATCGGGCCCGACGCCTACCGCTCGCTGCCGCAACTGATCGAGCGCGCGGCCCGAAACGGTGGCAGCGTGGTCGACGTCGAGCTGAGGGCCTCGGAGAACTACGAGGGCCTGGAGCTACGTCGAAAGTCGCGGGTGTCGGCCTGGGTGCCCATCCAGCGCGGCTGCAACTACCGCTGCACCTTCTGCATCGTCCCGTTCACACGCGGACCGGAGAAGAACCGCGAGCCGGACGCCGTGCTGCGCGAGATCGAGGAGCAGGTCGCCGAGGGGATCACCGAGTTCACGCTGCTGGGCCAGACCGTGAACTCGTACCGTTACGACGGTTGGGACTTCCCGAGACTGCTCGGCGCCATCGCCCGTATACCCGGAGTACGGCGCCTGCGCTTCACATCGCCGCACCCGAAGGACCTGACGCGCGAGCTGGTCCAGGTCATGGCGGAGGAGGATGCCGTCTGCCCGCAGCTGCACCTGCCGGTGCAGTCGGGTTCCGACCGTGTGCTGAAGCGCATGGCCCGCCGCTACACGCGTGACGAGTACCTGGCCAAGGTCGAGATGCTGCGCGGCGCGATACCGCACATCGCGCTCGGCACGGACATCATCGTCGGCTTCCCCGGCGAAGATGAGACCGACTTCGAGGCCACGTTGGATCTGGTGCGCACCGTTCGCTACGACGACGCCTTTACCTTCCGCTATTCGGCGCGTCACGGCACGCCCTCCACTCGGATGAACGAGGACTGGTTGGTGCCCGACCACGTTGCGCAAGGGCGGCTGGAGCGCTTGATCGCGCTGGTCCGCGAGATCGCGGCCGAGAAGAATTTGGCCGAGCTGGGGAAGGTCGCCGAGGTTCTGGTCGAGAAGCGAGCGCGGCGCGGCGACCTGCTCCAGGCGCGCACCGACACATTCAAAGTCGTGCTGATCCCGGGACCGGAGAACTGGATCGGCCGGTACATGAGGGTCGCGCTCACCGGGACGAGCGGGGCCACGTTCACCGGATTCCCCGTCGAGTCATGAATTGGCGTGCGCTAAGTATCAAGATCGCCGGCGGCGCGCTCGTCGTCGCGCTGCTCGCCTGGTTTGCCTACGCGAATGCTGATCAGTCGGTCGATATCGACCTCGGCCTGTTCACGCTGCGCGGGATCTCCATCCCCGTCATCGTCTACGGCTCCCTCGTCGCCGGAATGCTGCTGATGGTCGGCGTCGGCCTGCGCAACGACATGCGGGCGCGCCAGGCGCTCGATCGCTATGACAAGATCGCCGCCGACGTCCTCCACGGTGTCGACGAGCCGGACCAGGATAGGGAAGAGGTTCTGGAGGAGAGCGGCGACAAGCCGTGAGCCCTACCTGGCGGCGCGCAGCAGCCAACCGATCAGCCAGCCGTAGATGAACGTCGACGTCGAGGTCTCCAAGAAGTGGGCCAGGCGGACGGCAGGCGGCATCAGCGGGTTCGGTATGATCAGCGGGACGGTCAGCAGCAGGCCGAAGAGCAGGCCCAGCGCCAGCGAGACTTCCCAACGCCTTCCCTTCATCATCAGGATCACCGGCACGGCCAGGCCGACCCAGAGCAGTCCCCGCAACAATTGCCAGGGGAAGATCAGTGGATCCCCCGCCAGCAGGTCGCCCACGTGGGCGAAGAAGGGCTGAATCTCGCTGCTGCCCGAGTAGAAGGTCCGCACGTCCGCCCACTGCCATGCCACGAAGTACCCGAACGTGAAATAGAGGACCACGTAGACGAGCGGCAGCACTGTCAGGCGCCAGGCGAGCCGGGAGCCGCGGGCGGCCAGCAAGGAGCCCTGCAGCGGCGGCTCGTCAGGTCGCTTCATCTTGCCGAGCACCAGCACGGCGAGCGGCGAGTAGAGGAGCGCGGTCAGGCCGCCCATCAGAAAGAGGCGGCCCAGTTGGCCGGCGGACATATCGAAGGCTTCGCCGAAGAAGATCGTCTCGATTTGGCCCTGGAAGGTCTGAGCGCCGAAGAAGACTAGGAAGACGGTCGCCGTCAGCTTCAGCCCGCACCAACGCGAGCGCAGGATGGGGTAGGCGAGGACGACGACGTTGACCACGCACATCGCCAGAAGCGGGAGCAACATGCTGCCCGCTTCCTCTCCCGCCTCGCCGTCACCGCCCGCTCCGGCGATCGCCGCGGCCACGGCGATGCAGGTGAACATCAGGACCGTCAGCAGGACGAGCCTGAGCGCGAGGCTGGCTATGGGCTTGGCGTTCATCAGCGATACCGGTTGCTGCTGGGGGCCCGATCGCACCAAGTTGTTTTCGCACAGTCTAGGCCGTTCCGGCGAGATTGGGAAGCCGGACCACGAACGCGAATCGCCTGCGGAGTCGGAGTTGCCAGACACACGTGCCGCCCAAAAGAATCTCCGCCTGATCACCTGGCTCAGGGTCGGCTTCTGGCTGGTCATAGGTGCGCTGGTCGTCGGTGCCATGTGGGCGACGCGATTCGGCGAGCGCATCCCCTCCATCTACATTCAGACCGGTGTGTCGATGGAGCCCACGCTGGCCCAGGACGAATACTTCGTCGCCTGGAGCCCGGCCGGCCGCCTCGAGCGCGGCGACCTGGTCATCTTCCGTTACGTCCGCGGCAGCAGCGAGTTTCACGTGCTGCGCCGCCTCGTCGCGCTGCCCGGCGACACGGTGGCCATGGACTCCGGCGTCGTGGTGCTGAACGGTGTGCCTCAGCCCTGGCCCTTCGACATCGCCAGCCCCGGCGCCTGGCGCTCCGAGCTCGCCATCGAGGAAAACATCTACACCTGGGGCCCGTGGATCGTGCCGCCGGACTCGGTCGTGCTGCTCTCCGACCGCCGCGACATGCTGGGCTGGCCCGACAGCCGCTTCCTCGGCTTCATACCCATCGACGAGATCCTCGCCGAGGCCCAATTCACGATACGGGGCAGGCGCTTGCGCTAGGGAGTCGGCTACAGCGCCGCGTCGCAGGGATGACAGGCCGGATCACTGCGGTGTATACTGCAAGTACAGTAGGCACCGGAGAGAAAGAGGAGGCTCATGACTCGGCTGGACGAAGTGCGGCGGCTCAAGGAGTCGCACAAGCGATCGATCATGGCGAAGCCGAATGTCGTCGGCGTCGGCACGGGGTACAGGGTGGTTGGCAGAGAGAGGACCGACGAGCTGTGTGTCGTGGCACTGGTGCGCCAGAAGGTGCCCGAGGCGGGACTCGATCGGGCGGCGCTGATCCCCCGCGAGGTCGACGGCGTAGCCACCGACGTGGTGCAGGTGGGCGAGATCCGGGCTCTGCAGCAGCCGACGGACCGCTGGCGCCCGGCGCCCGGCGGCGTGAGCCTCGGCCACTATCAGGTGACGGCCGGGACCTTCGGCTCCGTCGTGCGCGATCGGGCGTCCGGCGCCCGGCTCATCCTATCGAACAACCACGTGCTGGCGAACAGCAACGACGCCAGGGTCGGCGATCCGATCCTCCAACCGGGCGCGGCGGACGGTGGCCGGGTCGAGCAGGACACGATCGCCCGGCTCGAGCGCTTCTGCCCCATCGCGTTCACCACGTCGGAGCCCGATTGCCCGGTGGCGATCGGCGTGGCCGGCGCAATTAACGCCCTGGCGCGCCTGCTGGGCTCACGTCATCGACTCGAGCCCTTACAGAGCGATGCGAGCGCCTCGAACCTCGTCGATGCCGCCGTAGCGCGCCCGTTGGATGACGCTGACATTCAGGATGAGATCCTGGGAATCGGAGTCGTGGAAGGCACGACGCCCGCCGAGCTCGGGATGTCGGTGCGCAAATCCGGTCGCACCACCGGCTTCACCACGGGCGCGATCCAGGTACTGGACGCCACGGTGAACGTGAGCTACGGCGCCGGCCGCGTCGCGCAATTCGACAACCAGATCGTCACCGGGCCCATGTCTCAGGGCGGCGACTCCGGCTCGCTGTTGGTCGCCGGTGACGCGCTGCGCGCGGTCGGGCTCCTGTTCGCCGGCTCCGACCAGACCACCGTCCACAACCCGATCCAGGCGGTGCTCGACTGCCTGGAGGTCACGATATGAGCGGGGAGGAGACCGGGCAGGCCGACGCGCAGGCTGGGCTCGAGAAAGTCCGCGCCGTGAAGGAAGCCCATGCCGACGAGCTGATGGCCAAGGCGAACGTCGTCGGTGTCGGCGTGGGTCTACTCGAGAGCGGCGGCGAGCGCACCGGTACGGTGGCGGTCGTCGTCATGGTCCGACGGAAAGTGCCGCGGGCTCAGTTGTCGGCCGCCGATATCATCCCGACCGAGCTCGACGGTGTCCCGGTGGACGTGCAGGAGGTGGGGGAGATCAGCGCCCAGCGCTAGGCCGGTCGAGCGGGAGGATTGTGTGAGGCGACGGGCTTCCGGCGCCTCGCTCCTTTCGGGCTCCCGTCAGGGTAGCTCCGCCGGGGTCGCGTTGCCCACCGCTGTGCGCAGCCGCATCTTGTGACAGTCCCCGCCATCGCCTCCTCAGGCCGCCAGGGATGCCGAATGTCCGGTTTCAAGAGGCTCGTTCTCGAGGCACACCGCCGCTCGTTGTGGCAAGTGGTCGCCATCTACATCGGCGGAGCTTGGGCCTGTTACGAGATCATCGACACGATCACCGACCGGCTCGCGCTCCCCGGCTGGCTCCCCATACTCGCCATCATCCTCTCCCTGCTCGGCCTGCCGCTCGTCGTGGCCACCGCGTTCGTACACGAGGATGCCACCGGCGGTCCTGCGCCGAGTGAGGGCGCCCGTCGAGAGGCCCGTGGGGCCGAGTTGCGCGCCGCGCGCCAGGCGGCGATCTACTACCGGCGCTTCATCACCCGCTGGGCGGACTGCGATCCGGAGCTCCGAGGCGTGGTGACCGGGGCGGAGCAAGCCCTGGCTCGGCTCACCGAACAGACCGAGACACCGTAACCGCCCATGGCTTCCTTCGGGGTCGGCATCGACAGCTACTGCCTGAATCCCTTGCGATTGGATCCGTTCGCTCTCCTCGAGTGGGTCGCGGAGCAGGGCGGTGAGGGCGTCCAGTTCTCCGAGATCCACCTGCCGCCCGGTCGCCAGGCCGACGCTGCCTTCCTGGAGGATCTGGCCGGTGCCGCGCGCGCAGGGGGACTCTACCTGGAGTGGGGTGGCGGACAGCACGTGCCGTACGACACGACTACCTGGCAACCGAAGGATCTGATGCCCGGCAACCGCCGCGCCGCTGAACAGGCGCGTGCGCTAGGCACCGGTGTCGTGCGGTCGTGTTCGGGCGGTTTCTTTCGCTGGGGCGACGATGCGCCCAGCACGGAAGAGCTGCTCGACGCGATGGCGACTGCACTGCGGCCGCAACGCCGGATGCTCGAGGACCTGGGCGTCACGCTCGCCATCGAGCTTCACTTCGAGTTCACGACGCACGAGCTGGTGCGCCTGCTCGAGAACTGCGACGCGGAGCCGGGTGGCTGGCTGGGCGTCTGCCTGGATACGTTCAACATGCTGCCGATGCTCGAGGATCCCGTCGCCGGTACGGAACGGATCCTGCCATGGGTGGTCGCGACGCACGTGAAAGACGGCGGGTTGGCGCTAGAGGGCGACGGCTTCTTGTCCTTTCCAGTGACGGTCGGCGAGGGGGTCGTGGACTTGCGCTCCGTGTTGGAGCGGCTCGCGACTCTGGGTCGGCCGATCAACCTGTCGGTCGAAGACCATGGAGGCAGCTTCAAGACGCCGTTCTTCGACCCCGGCTTTCTCACCCGCTTCCCCGATCTGACGGCCCTCGAGCTGAGCAGGTTGGTCGCGACCGCGCGTTTGGGTGGCGAGCGGTTGCAGGCGAGTGAGCTACGGGTCACCGAGCGGGACGAGTGGCCGGGCTTGTGCGAGGCTCGCACTCGCGCGGGCCTGGACAACCTGTGGAGGTTGGTGAGGGAGATCGAGGCGGAGACGAGGTGAAGGCGATCGACCGCAAGACCCACCGACGATTCCGCTACCGCGACGGCGCGGCCCTGCGGCGCGACATCGCGGCGCTCCGGCTGGCCATTCCCTGGGACGACGACCCGAGTCCGCTACTCGAGCCGATCCACATCGGCGACCGCAGGCTGCCCAATCGACTGGCTGTTCATCCGATGGAGGCCTTCGATGCAGCGCCCGACGGGTCGCCCGGCGAGCTGGCGTTCCGGCGGTACCGGCGCTTCGCCGCCGGTGGCAGCGGGCTGATCTGGTTCGAGGGTACGGCTGTGGTCGGGGAAGGTCGCTCGAACCCCCATCAGTTCCACCTGCACGACGGGAACGTTGCTACGTTCGGGCGCCTGGTTGCCGAGACGCGCCGTGCCGCCGCCGAAGGTCTGGGCCCCGATCGCAACCCGCTACTCGTCCTGCAGCTCACGCACTCCGGCCGCTGGTCGCGACCCAACGGAACGCTCCGGCCGCTGATCGCGCATCACTACGACATGCTGGACGCGATGATCGAGATCGAGTCGGAGTATCCCGTCGTCAGCGACGAAGAGTTGGACCGGCTGCAGGATAGCTTCGTCGGCGCGGCGAAGCTCGCTGCGTCTGCCGGCTTCGACGGCGTCGACGTAAAGGCATGTCACGGCTACCTGGGCTCGGAGCTACTGGCCGCTTTCACCCGCGAAGGCCGCTACGGCGGGCCGTTCGAGAATAGGACGCGCTTCCTGCTCGAGACGGTGCAGCGCATTCGGGCGGAGGTGCCCGGCAGCTTGGTGACAAGTCGGCTGAACGTATTCGATGGGCTGCCGTACCCCTACGGTTTCGGTGTCGCACGCGACGACCCCGACGAGCCCGACCTGACGGAGCCGTTGCTCCTGCTTCAGAAGCTGCAGGACCTGGGCTGCGAGCTCGCGAACATAACGCTCGGCGTCCCACGCTGTCGGCCGCACCTCGGCCGGCCGTTCAACCGCGCGGTGCCCGGCTCACCCTCGGCGCCGGAGCATCCGCTGGTGGGTATCGCGCGGTTCCTCGATCTCACGGCCAGGCTACAGAAGGGGTGGCCGGACCTGGCGCTCGTCGGCACCGGGTACAGCTGGCTCCGGCACTTCTTTCCGTATGTGGGCGCGGCGGCCGTTCGAGCGGGCGGCGTCTCGATCGTCGGCGTCGGCCGGATGGCGTTCGCTTATCCCGACTTCGCACGCGACCTGGAGGAGCACGGCGCGCTCGACCCGCGGAAGAGCTGTGTCGCGTGTTCCGGCTGCAGCGAGCTCATGCGGGCGGGCGGCCGGACCGGATGCATTGTACGCGACGGCGATCTGTACCATCTGCCCGAGCGCGCGAAGCGCCGCAAGACAGGAGTATGAAGCTGAACGGTCAACCTGCGACCTGGACGTTTGCCGGCAAGAGGCTGCCGGTGCACTCGCTGAACACACTGGTGGTGGGTAGCGGTGCGGCGGCGCGCAACGCGGCGTTGCAGCTCAGCCGCAGGGGCGTGCACGACGTGGCGATCGTAACGGAGAAGTGGAACGCCGGGACATCGTACAACGCCGGCTCCGACAAGCAGACGTACTATAAGCTCGCGCTCACCGGTGGCGCCGATTCGCCGCTGCAGCTGGCGGACGACCTGTGGGCTGGCGGTTGCATGCACGGTGACATCGCGCTCTGCGAGGCCCTGGGCTCGGCCCAGGCCTTCTACAACTTGGTCGACCTGGGCGTGCCGTTCCCCCACGACCGCTACGGCGGCTACCTCGGGTATCGCACCGACAACGACCCGCGAGGGCGGGCGACCTCGGCGGGCCCGCTGACATCGAGGCTCATGTGCGAGCGCCTGGGCGCGGCGCTCGAGGGGGCGGGCGTACGCGTCTTCGATCGTCACCAGGTGGTCGCTTTGCTGACGCGCGACTTCGCTGATGGCCGCGCCGCCGTCTGCGGCGCGGTCGCCTTGGACAAGGAGCACCAGGGCGAGGCGGACTACGGCCTCGTCGTGTTCAACGCGCGGAACGTGATCCTGGCGACCGGCGGACCGGGCGGCATGTACCGGGACTCGGTCTACCCGCAGAGCCAGTTGGGGTCGACCGGGATGGCGCTACGGGCGGGAGCGGTGGCGCACAACCTCACCGAGTCGCAGTTCGGTATCGCCTCGCTGGGATTCCGCTGGAACCTCTCCGGCAGCTATCAGCAGGTGATCCCGCGCTACGTGTCGACCGACGCAGATGGCGGTGACGAGCGTGAGTTTCTGAACGCCCACTTCCCGGACATGGAGGCGCTGGCCGCGGCCATCTTCCGCAAGGGCTACGAGTGGCCCTTCGATTGCGAGAAGGTGGCGGATTATGGGTCCTCGCTCATCGATCTACTGGTCTACCGCGAGGTCGAGGCCGGTCGCAAGGTGTTCCTCGACTTCACCGAGGATCCCATGGGCGGAGACGGGCTGGAACCGTTCACGCTGGATACGCTGGGCACCGAGGCACGTGACTACCTGGAGCGGTCGGGCGCGCTCGCCGCGACCCCCGTCGCCCGGCTGGCCGCGATGAACGAGCCGGCGATCGCGATCTTCCGCGACAATGGGATCGATCTGGCTCACGATCGCGTGGAGATCGCGGTCTGTGCCCAGCACAACAACGGCGGGCTCCGCGCGGACCTGTGGTGGGAGTCGAACCTCGCCCACCTGTTCCCTGTGGGTGAGGTGTGCGGGACCCACGGCGTCAGGCGTCCGGGTGGCGCGGCGCTGAATTCGGGGCAGGTCGGTGGCATCCGTTCGGCTTTGTACATCGCGGAGAACTACGCAGAAGCGCCCGCGGAGTTGAGTGACTTCGCCTCCGCGGCCGAGCCCCAAGTCGAGGCGTGCCTGACTTTCTGTGAGCGGGCCTGCAGCGAGGGTGAGCGCACCACCCCGCTCACCCCGGCCCAGGTGATCGCGGAGATCCAGGCCCGCATGTCTCGAAGCGCCGCGCACGTGCGGGAGCCCTCGGCGGTGAGTGAAGCTGCCCGGGCGGCGCGCCAGCTACTCGACCGCCTACCTCGCGACCTCGAGGTGAGTCGCGTGGAATCGTTGCCCGTCGCGTTTCGGGCCGCCGACCTCTGCCTGACCCACTGGGTCTACCTGGAAGCGATCCGGGCGTACCTGGAGGCGGGTGGGCGCTCGCGCGGCTCCGCCCTCGTCCTCGACCGAGCCGGTGAGCTGCCGTGCCCGAGCCTGGACGACGCGTGGCGCTTCAAGCGGAACGAGCCCGGCGCGTCGGTCGGCCGCGAGGTCCTCGAGGTTTGGATCGACGCGCAGGGTGAGGTGAGATCGCGGTGGGTTCCCGTGCGTCCGGTGCCGCGTGATGAAGGATGGTTCGAGCGGGTATGGCGCGACTACCGCGAGGGTCGCGTAATCAAGTGAAGGGCGGCGGAAAGGAGAATAGTGGTGTCGGAACGACCTTGCGCACTGGTAACGGGCGCCGGCCGAGGCATCGGTCGCGCCATCGCCATCGCGTTGGCACGCGAGGGATACGATATCGTCGGCAACGATCTGGATTACGACCCCGACGATCGCGCCCACGGACTCGCCGAGACCCAACTCCGCAGTGAGGATGCGGGCGCCGCGTTCCTGCCCGCGCCCGCCGACATCGCCGACCTGGCGACGCACGACGGCCTGGTCGCCTCGACGCTGGACCGCTTCGATCGAGTCGACCTGCTGGTGAACAACGCCGGTGTCGGCCCACGTGAGCGACTCGACTACCTGGAGACCACGCCGGAGAGCTTCGACCACGTCATCGGTGTCAACCTGCGTGGCGCGTTCTTCCTCACGCAGCGCGTGGCTCGGCAACTGGTGAAGCAGGTCGATGAAGGCCGGGCGATCAGGCCGGCGGTCGTGTTCATCACGTCGATCTCGGCGGATACGTCCTCGCCGTCCCGGGCGGAGTATTGCGTCTCGAAGGCCGGGCTGAGCCAATTGGCCCGCGTCTGCGCGCACCGACTCGCGCCCCACGGCATCAACGTGTACGAGGTACGGCCGGGCTTGATCGCCACCGATATGACCGCGCCGGTCAAGGAGAAATACGACGCGCTCATCGCCGAGGGTGCCGTTCCGCAATCGCGCTGGGGCCAACCGGAGGATGTGGGGCGCGCCGTCGCAGCGCTGGCGCGGGGCGACTTCTCGTACTCCACCGGCGTCGCCTTCGAGGTGAGCGGCGGCATGAACGTCAAGCGCCTGTGACAGGTAACCGATCGACCCGAGCGGGAGGCGAAGGTTGAATAGATCCGAGACCGTGTGGCGCGCCCTGGAGCGCGGCCGCTTGATCGCGCTCCTCAATCCCGGCAGTCCCGAGGCTTGCGTTACGGCCTACGAGACGCTCGCTCCTCTGGGTGTCGTCTTGGAGATCGCGTTCCGTAGCGAGCACGCTCTGCCGGGCATCGAGGCGGTGCTGCGGAGCAACCCGGATGCGCAATTGCTGGCGGGTACCGTCCTCACGCGAGCTCAAGCCGAGGCCGCGCTGCGCGCCGGTGTCGCGGGCGTCGTCTCGGCGGACTACGTGCCGGCTGTTGTCGATGCCTGTGTGGACGCCGACGTGATGTGCGTGCCGGGCGGCTTGGCCGACTGCGGCAAGCAGCTGGTCCAGAAAGCCGAGCTGTACGGCTGCACCCTGGAGGAACTGCGCGAGCGAAGGCCATGGCAGTGGGTCTATAAGGTCTTTCCCGCCATGGCGAACGAGGCTGCGGTGCGTGAGACGGTCAAGGCGTGGCGCGCCGTCTACCCGGGCGTGCGGATAGTCTACACGGGGGGCGTGACGCTGGAGAACGTGGGACGGCTGTCGCGGCACGATCCGCAAGGGATCTTCTGTGGCTCGGCGCTCACCCGTCAGCTGGATGATCCCGACCGGATGCGCCGGGAAGCGGAACGCTGGCTCGAGACGATCGTCGAGGGGCGTTCGGGCGCCGGCCGGTCGGCGGCGCCGGAGCCCCAGGCGGCCGATGCCGGCGCGGCGGCTGTTCCGAGCGCCACGGCGAACGGCGTCGTCACATTCGGCGAGATAATGCTGCGGCTGTCGCCGCCGGCGGGAAGTCGGTTCCGCCAGGCGTCGAGCTTCGACGTGACCTACGGTGGTGCCGAGGCGAACGTGGCGGTCTCGTTGGCTCAGTGGGGTCTGCCATCGCGCTATGTGACCGTCGTGCCGGCTCACGCCCTGGGGCAGGCGGCGGTAGACAAGCTGAGGTCGTTGGGCGTCGATACGTCTCACGTGCTGCGCGGCGGCGACCGCATCGGTATCTACTTCCTCGAGCACGGCGCGTCGCAGCGGCCGTCGCGGGTCATCTACGATCGCGCCGACTCGGCTATCTCACGTCTCGAGCCCGGTGAAGTCGATTGGGACGCGGCATTCAGCGGCGCGAGCTGGTTCCACTGGACCGGGATCACGCCGGCCCTGAGCGAGAGTGCGGCGCAGGTGACGTTGGAGGCGGTCCGAGCCGCGAAGCGGCTGGGCCTCACCGTGAGTGCCGACCTCAACTACCGCTCGAAGCTCTGGTCGCCCGAGCGCGCCCGCGACGTGATGACATCGCTAGTGGAGCAGGTCGACGTAGTGGTCGGCAACGAGGAGGACGCCGCCATCGTGTTCGGTATCAGCGCCGGCGACACGAGAGTCGAGCGAGGTGAGCTGGATCTGGAAGCCTACGAATCCGTCGCTCGCCAACTCGTCGAGCGCTTCGGCCTGCGCATGGCTGCTATCACGCTGCGGGAGAGCCACTCGGCGTCGGATAACACCTGGTCGGCCTGCCTGCACGATGGGAACCGGTTCCTCCGTAGCAGATCGTACCGTATACAGCTGGTCGATCGTGTGGGTGGCGGTGATGCGTTCACGGCCGGCCTGATTTACGGCAGCTTGACGGCGAAGAGCCCGCAGGAGTCGCTGGAGTTCGGAGTCGCCGCTTCGTGTCTCAAGCAGACGATAACCGGGGACTTCAACCTGGTCACGGTCGCCGAGGTCGAGAAGCTGGTCGCCGGCGAAGCGGCGGGAAGGATCAAGCGATGAGTGGTGCGGACTGGGGGGCCGAACTCGGTGCTGCGGTACTGGCTGGAGACGCGGAGCGGGCGCGGCAGCTGACGGAACGCGCCCTCGATTCCGGCGTGGCGCCGGAGCAGGTGCTGGACGCGGGTCTCGTTCCGGCGATGACCGAGGCGGGCAGACGATTCGAGGACCAGCGCTTCTTTCTACCCGAGCTGATGCTCACGGCACGCGCGATGAAAGGCGCGCTCGAACTGATCAAGCCGCTACTGGCGGAGCGGGATGTGCCGCCCGTCGGCCGGGTCGTCATCGGCACGGTCGCCGGCGACCTGCACGACATCGGCAAGAACATCGTCGCGGCGATGCTGGAGGGTGGCGGCTTCGCGGTGCACGACCTGGGTATCGATGTCACGCCGGCCGCCTTTGCCGCGGCTGCTCGCGAGTACAACGCCGATATCGTCGGTCTATCGGCATTGTTGACGACTACGATGCCCGTGATGCGGGAGGTGGTGGGTGAGCTGGAACGGGCCGGCGTGCGTGACCGAGTGAAGGTGCTCGTCGGTGGGGCGCCCCTGACGGACGCCTACGCCGCCGAGATCGGTGCCGATGCCTACGCGGCCACCGCAGCGGCTGCTGTCGGTGTGGCGCGGCGGCTTCTGGACGAAGAGCCCGCGGGGCCGGCCGCGGCGGCCAGGTCGCGTGAGTCGCCCCAGGTGGCTCGGTCGGAAGGGGCGGCCCGCGCGCCGCGGCGATCCGAGCGGGGTCCGCCGCCCTCCGCGGCGCCGACGCCGCGTGAGTTGGTGAAGCAGGCGCTCGATTTCCAGGCCCCGGCTCGCCTGCCGCGCCAGCTCTGGGTCTTGCCCTGGGCGGCGAAGCGCTACCCGGAGGAGCTGGGTCGTATCGAGCGCGACTTCCCGCCGGACATCACGACGATCCCCGTCTTCTGCAGTGAACCGGTACCCGGCGGCGGTAACGCCCACACGGTCGGGACGTTCGTCGATGCATGGGGTTGCACCTTCCTGAATCTGCAGGAGGGCATCATCGGACAGGTGAAGCAGCCCCTGGTGACCGATTGGTCCGAAACGGAGCACGTGCGCTTCCCGCGTGAACGACTCGCCATCGATACGGCTGAGGTCGCGACGTTCTGCGAGGCCACCGATCGCTTCGTCTTGGCGGGCACCTGTCCGCGGCCGTTCGAGCGCCTGCAGTTCCTGCGCGGGCCGGAGAACCTGTATCTCGATCTGAACCGCCCCTCGCCGCAGTTGCGGGAGTTCCTCGAGCGTCTGCACGCGTTCTACATCGAGGAGCTGACGCTGTGGGCCGCCACGGAGGTCGATGCCCTGACGTTCATGGACGATTGGGGGAGCCAGAAGGCGCTGTTGGTCGCGCCGGAGCTGTGGCGCGAGATGTTCAAGCCTCTGTACGCCGACTACATCGCGATCGCACACGAGCACGGTAAGTACGCCTTCATGCACTCCGACGGCTATATAACGGAGATCATCCCCGACCTGATCGAGATTGGGCTCGACGCGCTCAACAGCCAGGTGTTCTGCATGGATCTCGAGCAGCTGGGCAGGCGATTCGCCGGTCAGCTGACGTTCTGGGGCGAGCTCGACCGACAGCAGATGCTACCGCGTGCGACGACCGCCGAGATCGCGGAGGCCGCGCGCCGGCTGCAGGCGGCTTTCCATCGCGACGGTGGTTTCATCGCTCAGTGCGAGTTCGGACCGGGCGCCCGGCCGGAGAACGTGTACGCTTTCTTCGCCGCCTACGCGGGAGGTTGAGGTCAGATGTACTGGTTCGGCCTCCATCTGATCGACGTGTTCATCATCGGCTGCTACGTAGCGGCGGTTCTCTGGATCGGCCGCTGGGTCGGCCGCCGTATGAAGAGCCAGAACGACTTCTACCTCGCCGGCCGCAAGCTGGGTAAGCTCTACCAGTTCTTCCTCAACTTCGGGCACTCGACAGACGCCAACCAGGCGGTCGGCGTCTCGCGTGAGATTTACCGCCAGGGCCTGGGCGGCATGTGGATCCAGTTCCTGGTGCTGTTCCTGACGCCGTTCTACTGGTTCACGACCGCGCTGTTCCGCCGCGCACGTCTCGTCACGATCGGCGACCTGCTGGACGAGCGGTTCGATAGCAAGTTCCTGGCCGCAGCCTTTGCGGCGTTCACCTTGGTGATGTGTTTGATCGGGGGCGGCGCCGCCTACATGGTGGCGGGCAAGACGATGATGGCGCTCACGCCCAAGGCCGAGAGCGCCTACACGGCCGATGAGGCGGCGGCGGTCGCGCAGTTCCGCGAGTACCGCGAGCTGCAGTCGCGTGTCGCCGAGGGTCTGACCGCGACCGAGCTGTCGCGCTATGAGGTCCTGCACGAGCGGGCCAAGCGGGGCGAGCTGCGCGGTCTGGTCTCCTATACCGATCCGCTGGTCTTCTACATCGGTTACGCGCTGATCATCGCCATCTACACCATGTTGGGCGGCTTCACAGCGGCGGCCATCTCCGACGCCATCCAGGGTGTGTTGATCATCACCTTCTCGCTGATGTTGATCCCCATCGGGTTGAGCGAGCTGGGTGGATTCGAGGGTCTGCACGCGCGCGTGCCCGACTACATGTTCGCGCTGTTCGGGTCGGCGGCGCTGAGCGAGTACGCTTGGTACACGATCATGGGGATGGTCATCGCGAACCTGGTGTCGATAATCGCGGCGGCGCCGGGCATGCAGACGGCGGGCTCGGCCCGCAACGAGATGACTGCCCGGGTCGGCATGCTGGGCGGCATGTTCTTCAAGCGGTTCATCATGCTGTTCTGGGCGCTGGCCGGTCTCATCGCCATCGGGCTCTACGGCGGTGCGCTCGACGATCCGGATCAGATCTGGGGCGTCATGACCCGCAGCTTGCTGTTCCCCGGCGCGATCGGGCTCATGCTGGCCGGCGTGCTGGCCGCCAATATGTCGTCGCTCGATGCGCTGGCCGTCGCCAACTCGGCCCTCTTCGTGCGCAACCTCTACCAGCCGTTCAAGCCGGGCCGCTCGGAGCGTCACTACATCAACATGGGGCGCGTAGTGATCGGCGTGATCCTGCTGGGCGGCGTGGTCACCGCCCTTTACGCCGAGAACCTGCTCTACCTGTTCAAGTACTTCATATCACTACCGGCGGTTTTCGGCGCAGCGATCTGGCTGGGCTTCGTCTGGCGGCGGCTCACGAAGACGGCAGTGATCTGCCAGGTCGTGATCTGCTTTACGCTGTACGCCATCATACCCAACATCTTCCCGATGATACCGGCCGTGCGCACGAACCCGAGCTTGACCGCGCAGACGCTGTCTCGCGAGGTGACCGTGGTGACGGGCGCGCTGCAAGATGATGTCGAGGCGGGTAGGGCGCGCGAGGTGGGCGAGACGATACGCAGGTCGTACCGCATGGAGTCGACGGGCATCTTCTTCGAGAACGTGGTTCGCACCGACCCGGACGACCCGAGCTCGCCGGTGGAGGGTCGCGGCCGCTTCCATGCCGAGATCTGGGTGCTGAGCGCACTGCCGATCGATCTGTCGAACTGGACCAAGGCACAGCTGGTCGCCGCACGCTTCTTCTTCGACGCGCTGTTCCCCTTCGTGCTGCTCTTCTTGATCAGCCCGTTCACCCGGCCGGCAGATAGGCGACGACTCGATCGCTTCTACGGCAAGCTGCACACGCCGGTGCAGGCGACACCGGAGGAGGACGAGACGGCCGTAGAGAATGCGGCCGTGCGTCCGGAGGACTTCGAGTCGAAGAAGATCTGGCCTCGCTCGAACTGGGAGATCATGAAGCCCGGATGGATTGACGCGATCGGCTTCGGTGGTAGCTGGATCCTCGTCCTTCTGGTGCTGGCGCTGCTGTGGCTGATGGCGCGGATTGGCGCGTGAAGGAGGACCGCATGAGCGATGCGAACTCGAACCGCCGACGTTTCCTGAAGCAATGCCTCGCCGGTGCGGCAGTCATGGCCGCGGGCCCGGCGGCCTGTAGGCGGCATGAAGCGGGTTCCGACGCGGCGTCGTTCGCCGATGCCTGGGGCTCGGCAGGGAACGAGCAGGAACGGTGGCGAGCCGTGCGCGATGAGTTCCTGCTCGAGCCCGGATATGCTTATCTGAACACGGGCGGACTGGGTCCTTCACCGCAGCCGGTGATCTCGGCCTTCGCTGAGACCTGGCAGCAGCTGGAAGAGCGCTGCGAGACCGGACACGGGCGGCGCGCCGAAGTCCGCCGCCGGGCCTGCGAGTTTCTGGGCTGCGCCGAGCACGAGCTGGCCTTCACCCGCAGCGCCACCGAGTCGATGAACCTCGTCGCCCGCGGTCTGCAGCTGGCCGACGGCGACGAG
>Ga0180438_10000431_pt1 | contig 82771 bp, 71 predicted proteins | sample SS_ome_12_FD_132455 | JGI IMG/M metagenome (GOLD analysis project Ga0180438, IMG submission 132455) | Hypersaline lake sediment archaeal communities from the Salton Sea, California, USA - SS_3_D_2 metaG | ecosystem: Environmental > Aquatic > Non-marine Saline and Alkaline > Hypersaline >... | reverse complement strand
CAAGATATCATCTTCATCTTCTAAAGATCTTTCTATTGTATAAATATATTTATCGGAAATATATTTGGGATTTACTTTCAATTGCGTAGTTCCTAAATAAGTTCCTGAAATCGAATAAATATCAATAGGACTAGAAGATTTTTTATCAAACAAATTTCCACTAAATTTAAGGACTATCACGTATTTACCTGTAATAAATATTTTATCTAAAATATTTTTTCTATTCGGTATCTGAGATATTATCTTTTTTTTAATGTGATCTGGAAACCGAGATTTCTTAGTAAATCTCTTTTTAATATACTCTCTTTCCTCGGGCGAAAGGAACGGAGGCTCAACTTCTCTAATTATTTGTGCCAATATTTTTGCCTTTTCATCTAAAATTAACAATTTGTATTTATTGCTTAGTGCAGCCACTGATCGGTTTTTATAATGGTGAAATAAAAATTCCGGAGTTACTCCAGGGAAAGAGTAACTATATTTTCCTATTCCACTCGAACTCGAATGCCGATCCTCCACGGTCATTGATGCAGGTGGCAGCAAAAACAATGATTCATGAATCATTTTACCTTTATTATTTACAATAACTATATTTTGTATAGACTCCCTATTAAACTGCGTATGTTTTATTGCACAATACAAATCTCCTCCGGCATATCGCCATGATCTGGCGAATGATAATAAAGATGCACACTTAATTTTGTTTTTTAATTTCCCATTTGTATGGAAAATTGAAATATAATTCCGTTCGCAAACGATCAATTCATTTTTATTCGAAACATCTATATACAAGGGATAAGATAAATCTCCCGGCCCTTGACCCTTTTGTCCGAAACTGATTAAAAATTTCCCCTCCGGGGCAAATTTATATACTTTGTGAGCCCTGGGATCACATACATAATAATTATCACTACTATCTTCGCAGACTGAGCTAATAGTCATAAATAATGGTTCTGTGTTTCCAACCTCATTTATCCTCTCTAACTTGAAATGGATGTTGCTTTCTGCCGAAACTGTCGAAAAAAAAGACAATAGCAAATAAAGTAACATATAGAATTTTCTAATTAATTCCATTTTTTTCTTTTCCAGGCAGTAAAAACTGTTTTTAAAATCTTTTTGTTTTTCATATGATAGATTTCTAATTGAAGGAGGAGATATTGTCAATAGTTGTGGATGAAAAAAGTTATTTTTTTGAGCGCCGCATGCTAAAACCACTGCTTAACTTATTTTAACTGCTTATTTTTTAACCAGGCGGTTCATGTGATAGAGGGGGAAAAGGGGAAAGTCACGAATACTTTGTCATCTTTTTTTGTTGACAATACATTCATTTTTCCGATAAAATAGGCGTGTAATCGAAAACGTATAGATTGCATATCGACATAAAATTACAATGATAAGAAAACAGTTAAATCGCTTCACAGCGTTCCTATTGTTTTTCCTCCTCGTCAACATGCATGCAGTTGAGAAGGTAAAAAGCGAAGATGAATGGGAACTTTATAAAGATAAAAAAGGAATTAAACTTTACAGGAGATCGGTTAACGGTTCCAGGATTAAGGAATTTAAAGGAGTGACTGTCCTGGATGAAAGAGTAGAAGTAATCGCAATGATACTGCGAGACATTCCAGGGTATACAAAGTGGATGCTCGATTGCAAAAAGTCAGAAATTATTGAAAAGATTGATGAAAATAATATGATTATTTATTATTTACAAAAAACCCTGTGGTTTGTTAAAGACAGGGATGTTGTTTTAAAAGCAACGACAAAAATGGATTGGGAATCCGGATCGTTTACGGTTGATGTGAGATCAATTGAGAACCCTCGTGTTCCCCTCAAAAAAGGGCTTGTCAGGATGACAAAGATGACCGGGAAGTGGTTTATCGAGTATATAGATAGAGAACATGCGAAGGTGACGTGGACAATTATGATTAATTATGCAGGCTCTATACCGGCATTTCTCGTTAATGCCTATCTTAAAAACATCCCATATAAGACACTATGGAGAATGAAACAAATTGCTAAAGAAAAAAAATATATTGAAGCTGCCAACAAATCCCCATTCAAAAAAATGGTTGACAAATATTTCAAAGAAAAGCGTTCTCATTAAAATACCAATGGTAAAAAGTGGTATCTTGCCTTCTGTTTGTACTCTTGTACAAGATTCGTTGATTTTGACTTGACAAAGTGCTTACGAATGATTATACTTTTTTTCTAAGAGGAAAATTAAAAAAATTTCCTCCGGGTTGGCTGTAATTTTGAAATTGGCAGGTGAAGCATATGATTTTTGAGAGAGATGTGTTCATCAGCTACGCGCATATCGACAATATGGCGTTAAAAGTAGGTGAGCACGGGTGGGTTGAAAATTTCCACAGGGCCCTGGAAGTGCGGCTGGCTCAATTAATGGGAGAAAGACCCGACATATGGCGGGACCAAAAATTACAGGGGAATGATTTTTTCGGGGATGAAATCGTTGAACAATTACCCAAGACTGCCTTAATGATATCGATAATATCTCCACGATATATAAAATCAGAATGGTGTACAAAGGAGTTAAAAAAGTTTATTGACGCAGCCGCTTCTGGAATCGGTGCAAGAATCGGCAACAAATCGAGAATATTTAAACTGATTAAAACAGTTGTTCCATACGACGCCCATCCCTCGGAAATAGCCGATACTCTCGGGTATGAATTTTATTATACTGACCCCTATACAGGCAAAGTAAAAGAACTTAACCAAAAATGCAGCGGAGAGCTGGAACAACTCTATTGGGCCAAACTGGATGATATCGCTCATGATATTTGTGATTTACTGGAAAAAGTAAAAAAGACAGGTGTCACCGGCACCCACCACCGAGAGGATCAATTAAAAATATATCTGGCTGAATCCAGCGCTGATTTAAAAGAACAAAGAGATATGATTAAACGGGAGTTAATTGAATTAGGATATGAGATCTTCCCTGACTGCCGACTGCCATCTGTTGAATCGGAATTCAGAAAATCCGTCGAACATTTTTTAGATCAATGCGTGTTATCCATACACCTGGTGGGGGGGAATTACGGACCCGTACCCGAAGGGACCCGGAAATCTATTACCGTACTGCAGAATGAACTGGCTGTAAAAAAGAGCAAAGCCAGGAACTTACACCGGTTAATCTGGCTCCGACCGGGCAGCGATAAAGAAATAGAAGATGAACGACAAAAACACTTCATTCACCTGGTTCGAACAGACATTGAGACTCAATATGGAGCAGATATGTTTGAAACATCCATTGAGGATTTTAAACATGCCATCCATGATAAACTAAAAACCATCGAGGAAAAAAAACATAAAAAAAATGAAAAAGAGAAAGTATCAATTGGTGAAAAGAAAGAGGACCCGGGGCTCATATATTTGATATGTGACCGGAGGGATCTCGATCATATTGCTGAACTAGAAGATCTTTTGTATCAAAGCGAGTTTGATGTGATTATACCTGCATTCGAGGGAGAGGAAGCGGCGTTAATGGAGGATCATCGGGAAAATTTAAAATCCTGTGATGCTGCTCTAATATATTATGGTGCGGGCAGTGATTTGTGGATGCGCTCTGTCACCAGGGATTTGATAAAGATCGCGGGTTACGGCAGAACCCGTCCTTTGCACATGAAAGCTGTTTTTCTGGCACCGCCTAGTTCCAGGCAAAAAGAGCGTTTCCGCGCTCACGATACCCTGGTTATTAACGGCATGGAAGGCTTCTCCCCAGGAATATTGGAACCCTTTATTGAGATATTGAAAGCAATGGAAAAAAGGTAATCATGAATAAGACGAAACCAGAAATACATCCGTTCCCAGGTTTAAGACCCTTTGAGGAAGAGGAAGAACACCTTTTTTTCGGGAGAGAAAAACCAGTCACCGAATTATTGTCACGGCTGCGAACAGCCCGTTTTCTAGCGGTCATTGGGACGTCGGGAAGTGGTAAATCATCTTTAATAAAGGCGGGACTTCTTCCTTCACTCTACAGGGGCTTTATGGCCCATGCAGGTTCCAGTTGGCGAGTGGCACTCCTCCGTCCCGGGGATAATCCCATCGGCAACCTGGCCGATGTGCTGGCCAAAATCGGTTTACTTGGTAAGGATGGAGATGATACTGACAAAGCTGCCGGTGATAACGCCATTCACGGCAAATTTATTGAAACCACCTTAAGAAGGAGCAACCGGGGGCTTATCGAGTTGGTCAGGCAGGCACGTCTTCCAGAGTATGAGAATCTTTTGATCGTGGTGGACCAATTTGAGGAGTTATTCCGGTTTAGCAAGTTGGAAAAGGATAAGCAGGATGGGAAACGGGATTCGGCTGCTTTTATCAAATTGCTTTTGGAGACCAGTGGGCAAGCGGAATTTCCCATTTATGTTCTTTTGACCATGCGTTCCGATTTCCTGGGTGATTGTACGGAATTTCATGGACTGCCGGAAGCCATTAATAAAAGTCAGTACCTGATTCCACGAATGACGCGTGAGGAGAAACGGGACGCCATTGCAGGACCCATTGCCGTGGGCGGTGCTGAAATTTCTCCTACCTTACTCTCTCGACTGCTCAATGATGTGGGGGATAGCCCGGATCAGTTACCCATCCTTCAACACGCACTGATGCGAACCTGGGATTACTGGGCTGAAAACCATGGGGAAGGCGAACCGCTGGGCCTGAAACATTACGAGGCCATTGGAACCATGGAGCGGGCCCTATCCCAACACGCGGAAGAAGCGTTTGCAGAATTGAAAACCACAAAAAGCCGGGTCATTTGTGAAAAAATGTTTAAACAGTTAACTGACAGGGGAGATACAGGCCGTGGTGTAAGGCGGCCAGCTAAAGTCAGTGAAATCTGCCGGGTTACCAACGCTTCGGAAAAGGAAGTTATTAACGTTATTAATGTTTTTCGTCGGCCTGGCAGAACATTCTTAATGCCTCCACCTGGAGTAAGCCTTCATGAGGATTCTGTTATTGATATTTCCCATGAAAGTTACATGCGAATATGGGCGCGTTTAATCGAATGGGTAAGCGAAGAAGAACAGTCCGCTGAATTATACCTTCGCCTGGCAAAAGCGGCTGGTTTATTCCAGGAGGGAAAGGTCGGCTTGTGGAGAGATCCCGAATTGATGCTGGCTTTAAAATGGCGTGAAGAGATCAAACCCAATGCAGTATGGGCCGAACGGTACGATCCATCATATGACCAGGCCATTGAATTTTTAGAGGCCAGTAAAGAACAGCAGGAACGTGAAATCAAGGAAAAAGAGAAACAGCAGCGGGCAAAAATACTACGAAATAGAATCTTTTCGATTATAATAAGCATTATCAGTATTATTGCCATTTCCTTTGCCCTCTGGGCCCTGAAGAGTAAACGGGAGGCATTGGAACAACAAAAGATTGCTGAAGACGCAAACAAAATCGCTAAACATGAAAAAGGAATTGCTGAAAAAAAAAGAGATGAAGCGGTAAATGAGAAAGAAAAGGCTGCTAAAAGCGAAAAAGAAGCAAAAGAGGCAAAGAAAAAAGCGGAAGAGAGCGCAAATGCTGAGAGAGTGGCAAAAATTGAAGCTGAAAAAAATCAGGAAAAAGCAGAAAGAGAAGAACGCAAAGCGAAAGAAAATGAAATGAAGGAACAAATTCAAGGATTAATTGTTGATATGAATAAAGAAGAAGCGAACTTTCGCCAGTACCTGGCAAAAGCAAACGAATTGGCTGTACACTCTATTTCGATTGCTCATACTGAAGGTAAAGAACTAAAAGCTTTGCTGGCTTTAACCGCTTTTCGGGTAAATTCAAAGGCTTACATCGATCTCTCTCGGGGTACTCAGGCGATATTTAATGAATTTGATAAAAACACCCTGGATGAATTTGGTGGACAAAAAGAATTGGCTGAAGCATATGAAACATTAGGGGAAGCATATAAAAACCTGCAGGAAAAATCACGGATCAGGCGTCAACCAGAAGAAATATTTGGAGCCTTGAGAAACGCTTATATTGCCAAAATGGGCGCCCAAGAAGATATCATTTACAAAAGCGCCGAATCATGGGCGTTGGCTGCAGTTGATAATAATATCGTTTTTAACAACCGAGAAGGAGAATTATTATTGGCTTCTTTAAAGCTCAAATCCAATGATTCAACATTACCAATAATAAACAAAAAAGAGACGATCTCTTTATCGAAAAGCACCTTGCTTCAGGCCGGTTCAGTGGCTGTAACAGATGACCGCCTCTTTTGCGGTACACTGGAGGGCAGTCTGATCTATTGGGAAAAAAACAAATGGAAAAAAGAGGAAGAAAAAAAGGAAAAAAGATTGCCTGTGAATCACGGCGCGAAAATTCTGTCAATGGCTTTTTCAAAGAATAAAAATTCCCTGATCTACTCAGTGAGAAATATGATTTATATGCAAAATGTGGAAGAGATGCCAGAGGAAGTTGTTACATTTGAAAAGGATAATTTTATTCGAACACTGACAGTAATCGAAGAGCCCGATGAAAAGCAATCTTTTTTAATCGCTGCTGATTCAAAAGGGAATGTTTTTTTATATGATTTATCCGGTAACCTGAATCCAAAGGAGAAAAAGAAAATAAATGCCACCATTGATTCCACTGGTTTTCACGCCATTGCCTATAATCCAACCGGGAAATTGTTGGCCCTGGCCAATTCCAGGGGTGAAATTTTCCTCTTTCCCAATATCGACTGCAAAAGCCTCACATCCGATAGGAAAAAGCAATATTATAAATTAGATAAAAAGCACAAAGGAATTGTAAGGGCATTGGCCTTCAACCGTGATGGCAGGTACCTGGCCTCGGGTGGTCTGGACGGCACCATCGTACTGTGGAACGTGAAAGGGGAACAAACAGTCGATATAGCCTCCCAACCCCCTATCCTCACCATTACCGGTAAACGAAAAATTCTTTCCATTGGTTTTGTATTTGATCCCTCAGGAGAGTACATGATATTTAATGATGAAAATCATTTGCGAATTTGTCCCACCAGCCCGGAAACTTTCTATAAAATACTTTGCAAAAGCAAAAAGAGAGAATTTACTAAAAATGAGTGGGACCATTATATTGGTGAATCCGTAAAAATTGAGGATATTGTCATATGTCCGTCTGGAAAACAGAAAAGAGAAAGAAAATGAAAAAATCAACCGCAGCCAAACCTACAGCGACAACGGCCAGCAGCCGCAGTCGAAAAGTGATAAGGAAGCTCGTATTCTTTATGTTTATTTTCCTCGTCGTTTCGCTTGCGTTTGCTCAGGGCAGCAGTAAAAGTAAAAAAGCTCAGTTAAATGAAGATTTCAAAAAAATTGCTGAATTAATGAAGGAATCATATGACAACGGAGACCTGGATAATATCATCGACCTGTATAATAAAAACTGCTGTAAGGGCGACAGAGCCAAACCGACAAAAGAAAAAAGGCGATTTAAACGGGTAAGAAGGGAAATTCGGGCTGACATATACAAATGGATGGCTCTCTCCTATTTCGCATTGGATAGGCCTGAGATAGGAAATATTTACTTAAGGAAATTACTGGCCCTCAGGCACGATGAAGTCACTGATAGTTACTGGCTCTCCATAAGAAATGCTGCCAAAAACAAGTATTATGTAGCACCCCGGTTATCGTTGGGATTTAAAGCAGGGTTGACGTTTTCCATGGCACAACCCTATAAACGCTATTTTATTTTTGAGCCTGAGCCTTCCATCGGGCTGGATTCTTATTACAAGGATTATTTTTTTAACTTTACCCGATCCCAGGGAACGCAGCTGGGTGGTATTTTTGAATATGGCCTTACAAAAAACCTTTCAATAAATGTACAGGCCAATTACACTGAACTGAGATTTCTATATAAAAATACGTTCACATGGGAAGAGAAAAGGGACGGTGAATCGATTACAGCGGACTTCATACACCATCAATATAAGGGACTATTCGAAATACCCATTCTTTTGAAGTATCGATTTGTAGAATTGAAGTTGAAGCCGTACCTACAAGCCGGAGTATTTTGCTCCGTCTTAATATCCGCGTATAAGACAATAGATGTTGATCTTACCAAAACCGAAGTTGAAACCGTAGTCGATATTAAAATTAAAGATCTATTCACCACGTTCAGCTGCGGCCTTTGGTTCGGAGCCGGTATCGGCTTTGATGTGGGACGGTTTCGCCTGGAATTTGAGGCTAATTACAAACACGGACTTAATAATATCGTCGATGCCAATCATCGGTATAATAATCAAGAAATCATGTATGGATACTATGATGTTTTTGACGACATGAAATTGAGAAGCTGGGATTTATCCTTGAATGTTTTACTCCCTATATCCTTTAAGGCTTTCAGGAGGTAGAAGGTGTCATGAAAACCGGTAAACGGAAAAATGTGAATAGTAATATTAATGTTGTTTTTGTTTTTATTTTACCTGTTTTTTTATGCTTGTGTTTTGCATCCTGCAATACGAAATACAAAGAAACAGATCCCAATGTAAGCTTTAGTAAGATTTACAATAAATCCGATCTATCCAGTTATGTGGCGATAAATATCACACAAACCCCGGATGGCGGATATATGATACTGGCAGAGGTGAATAATCATCCTTATTTTTTAAGAGTCAGCAATAAAGGTGATTTTTTGTGGGACACCGATCCTGAGGCGTTTGTCGATTATATATATCCGATTCCAAATCTTGTATCATTAAATCAAGAAAATCAAGGGAATCACACCTATTACTTTTTTTGCAACAAGATAGTCGAGAACGATTGGATTCCTTTTCTATTAAAATTTAGTGAAGAAAATAAAAATAGAGTCGATGAAGTAAAAGAAATATCCTATGTGAATCCCTATCCTGAATATATGTATTCAATTATACCCTCACATGCATCTATCATAAACAATGACAATTATCTATTACTGAGTTCAAACAATTGGGGAGAGCCTGTAACATTCATTGGGGATGGAAACAGCAATATCAGTTGGAAGGAAAAGATAAATGATAGAACGTATTGGAATGGTTATAACTGCTCTGTTCCATACCCTTCATTGGATAGTCGATTCCATTATACCGGGATACTTAAAACCAAGGGTAAGGGTTATGTTCAGACGTTTTCTCAACGAGAAAAACCAGAAGATGAATATTTACCTTATTGTTTTACCATTCGAATGGAAGCGCCAGCGGGAAATAGTACGATTCACCCTGAATTTCACATCAATCGACCGTTTATAACAATGGAATGGGATGACAGCCAATGGGATGTCTCCAATTGGGATGGTACCAACTGGAGCGGCCTGAAACTCTCCGGTGCTTACATTGATGACAATAACTTTATCTCTCTTTTTGTGAATTACGAAATAAAAATGGATGGGCAAACACAACCACCACAAATCTCGTTGAATGAAAATGAATATCAGGGAGACCCCCAGTCTGAGCTGCTTGAATCAAAGCCAGTTTATATTATGACAATGAATGTAAACGGTCAGAAGACTGTTTTTTTTGCCGGTAGTACACGGTCGGATAAAATAGTACTTTATGCTTATGAGTGGTCAACCAGAGGGTATCTGGATACAAGATATTTTGGTCATACCCGCCCTTTTGAACCTTCTGGTTTAATCCAAACAGGGGATGGAGGTCTGGTTATTTTAGGTACCACCTATGTGATGGACCGGTTTGGCCGGATTTGTTTGTTTAAACTTTCCAAAACAGAATTGGAAGATATGGTACGTTAGTTACATATTATAACTACCCTTTTTTAAAGGGTGCAAACGTCAGGAATGCTGTTGAATTAAGAAAATCCGAAATTCGAATATCGAAATTCGAAACAAATTCAAATGTCTAAAAAACAAAATTCAAAACAAATACTCGAGATGCAATGCGCCATGTGTCAAACTCGATAGAAAATATTTTGGGCATTCGGATTTTAAATTTGTTCTCGTGCTACGTAGCAGTGCTACTTCGCAGAGTAGCATCGGGATTCGGATTTCGGGCTTCAAATTTAAGTAATACTCCTAAATCGACAGTATTAATCTTCATCGGTACCTAAAATTTTTCATATACAATAATTTCATCCAGATTCTTTTTTGACGGAGTTTTTGGCCATTCTTTGGGGACACCCACAGGCGTAATACAAACCCGTTGAAATCGGTCCGGGATGTTGAGAACCTCTTTTGTGACTTCATCAGGAATCGAATCCGTGTAAAAAACAGTTCCGTACCCCAATGCACGCGCGGCAAGCATCAGATACCCTGCAGCCAAAGGACCGTCAAAACGATTATAAGTGGGATACTTTGATTGTGTGTCCACCAGGACAACGATATAGACCGGTGCAGAGAGACACTGTTCAAAATATTCTGTTACTTTCTCTTCTTTGCGTTTGCATTCCTCTTCTGTGAGATTTCCCTGTGTCTTGAGTCTTTCGAGAGTCTTGGCAATACAGGTTTTCTTCAGCTCATCCAGTTTGGTTCGATTCTGAATGACGAGAAACTTCCATGGCTGCTGATTTCCGGCAGTGGGCGCCATCCGAGCTGCGTCCAGGATCTTCTTGATGTGTTCACTCGGAACTGGAGTGGATTGATATGCCCGAACCGAACGACGTTCTTTAAAGATATTAAGTAGATATTCTTGTTCCGGTGTATAGGTGATTTTCGACCTGGTTTCCGAAAACAAATTCCCCATCGATGCTGATAACAATAATATCAATATCATCATTGGTAATACTCTTAGTTTAAGCATTCTAACCTCCTTTACATGCGAATATGTTTTATCAAATTTAATTATCCAGTCTTATTCTTTTTAAGTTTTACGCAGTTATTTCAGAAAAGTTCTTGAAATACAAACAAATATCTTATAAAATATAATCTAAATTAATAATTAATAATTAATAAAGATTTTGTTATCAGACCGAAGGTGGTATTATGAAACATGAATTGGATTACATCTTTCGCCCACGCTCCGTTGCGGTAATCGGCGCATCCCGACGCAAAGGAAGCATTGGCCGGGAAATTTTGCATAACATCCTGACCGCTGAATTTAATGGAAAAGTCTTCCCGGTAAATCCTTCTGCTTCTGTTATCCATTCCATCAAGTCATATTCTACTATTCTTGATGTTCCGGATGCCGTAGACCTGGCGATTATTATCGTACCGAAAGAGCATGTTAAAAAAGTGGTGAATCAATGCGGCGAAAAAGGAGTGAAGGGAATTGTTGTTATTTCAGCCGGGTTTTCAGAAGTGGGACCTGAAGGTAAGGCTCTTGAGTTGGAAGTGCTGGGTGTTGTTCGCGAATATAATATGCGAATGGTGGGGCCCAACTGTTTTGGGGTTGTTAATGCCGACCCAGAGGTTAACCTGAACGCAAATTTTGGAAAGACCTTTCCCAAATTTGGAAATGTGGGATTTATCACCCAATCCGGCGCAATGGGTGAAGCCATCATGAGCCACGCTAAGGAACTGGGCATTGGCTTTTCTATTGTGGCATCAATCGGAAACAAGGCTGACATCTCTTCAAATGACATCCTGGAATATCTTAAAAACGATCCCAGCACCGATGTCATACTGTTGTATCTCGAAAATTTTGGTAATCCCCGTAACTTCACACAAATGGCCCGAGAAGTATCGCTGATTAAGCCAATCGTAGCGGTAAAATCAGGACGTACGCGGCTGGGCGCGAAAGCAGCTTCCTCGCATACTGGTGCTCTCGCCGGTATGGATGTGGGAGTGGATGCCCTGTTTGAACAAACCGGAGTCATGCGAGTGGATACGGTGGAAGAATTATTTGGCGTTGCTGCTGCGTTGTCTATTCAACCGATTCCAAAAGCAAACCGGGTCGTTGTGGTCACCAATGCCGGAGGCCCCGGAATTCTCGCTACCGATGCCTTAATCAATTCCGGCATGGAAATGCCTGATTTGACTCCTGAGACGGTAAAAGAACTAAAAAAATTTATTTCTGCCGATGCTTCTTTCTCAAACCCAATGGACATGGTGGCTGGTGCTGGACCAAAAGAATATAAACAAACCCTGGATGCAGTCAAAAAGGATGAACGCTTTGATATTATCATCCCCATCTTTGTCCCACCGGTCACGATTGATGATTTAGAGGTGGCCAAAAATATTCAGGAGTCTCTATCCGACACAAACAAATCAGTGTATGCCTGTTTTATGGGCGCCGGAGAAAGTACCCTCGGGATTGAGCATCTAAAAAAATATGATATCCCGGTTTATTTTTTCCCGGAATCCATTGCACGGACACTGGCGTCAATTCATGGCTATAAGAAATGGCTCAGCCGACCCAAGGGGAAGGTTCGTACGTTCAAAGTTGACACCGCACGTGTTAAAGAGATTATTAATAGAACAGTTAAGGGCAAAGAAGGCGCCATAGTAGGAGAGGAAGCCCTTGAGATTCTTAGTACCTACGGCATCCAGGTCGCAGGATATCGCTACGCCAATAGTGCCCGGGAGGCAGCAGCTATTGCCCGGGAGATCTCATACCCGGTGGTAATGAAAATTGCCAGCCCGGCGATTTTGCACAAGACCGAAGCAGGTGGAGTTATTGTTGACCTGCGTTCAGACTCTGAAGTCCAAAACGCTTTTGAAGAGCTGAAAAATCGGGTTGGAACCCTGAAGAAAGGCGAACATTTCTCAGTAGCCATCCAACAAATGATTTCCGGTGCAGTTGAGACAGTGATTGGGATGACCACGGATCCATCATTTGGCCCATTGATGATGTTTGGCCTCGGCGGCATATATGTTGAAGTGATGAAAGATGTTGCCTTCCGGATTAATCCCCTCACTGACTATGGAGCAAAGGATATGATTAAATCACTGCGCTCCTATCCACTTCTTACTGGATTTCGGGGGGCGCCGCCTGTTGATCTGGCCTATGTTGAAGAGACCCTGCTGCGTATATCACAATTGGTGAAGGATTTTGATTGTTTTTCTGAAATTGATGTTAATCCCTTTATCGTATCTCCGGATAGAAAGAATTGTAAAGCAGTGGATGCGCGGTTTATCGTGCGTTATAATACAAGCGTGTAGGATTTCTTCCAGAAAAAAACAAACAATTTCATGTTTTTCCTTGACATCCGTTCATGGTTTCTTATAAAATATGGAATCAATAACAACAAAAAATAAATAAAAAATATTGATATTGACGTAATCATCGTGACGGATGAGTGCAAAAAACAGCGAAAATGAGAAACAGAAAAGATGCAGATACGGATGTTTAAAATGTGTCATATGCTTCATGTACCGCGAAAAAGGAGGAATAACTTATGGATCTAGGTTTGGAGGGTAAAAGTGCAATTGTTACCGGGGGCAGCCTGGGAATTGGTACGGCTGTTGCCCTTGCGTTGGCTAAGGAAGGATGCAATGTGGCTATCAATTACCGCCGCCACGATATCGAAGCCAAAGAAGTGGTGCGCAAAGTCCAGGAAATGGGCCGCAAAGGCCTGGCCATTAAGGCAGATGTCTCCAGCTACGATGACGCCCAGAATATGGTGAAAACAGTCATCGAGGAGTTCGGCCAATTGGATATCATGGTCTGCAACGCAGGCATCAATTGGGACGGCGTGATCTGGAAAATGACCGAAAAGCAGTGGGATACAGTGATCAGCGTGAACCTTAAGGGTTATTTCAACTACAATAAAGCTGCGGCAATGGTCTTCAAAGATCAACGGAGTGGAAAAATTGTAAACATCTCGTCCATCAATGGCCTGAGAGGCAAATTTGCCCAGACCAACTACTCCGCTTCCAAAGGTGGAGAAATAGCCATGAGCAAAGCCCTGGCCAAAGAACTGGGGAAATTTAATGTCAATGTTAATGTCGTTGCCCCTGGCATGGTGATGACAGAAATGGCATTGAATATTCCTCCCGAGTTCCTTAACAAAGCTGTGGATGAAACGGTCCTGGGCAGGATCGCATCTTCTGAAGACTGCGCCAATGTGGTAGTCTTCCTCTGCTCAGACAAAGCCCGTCACATTACCGGAGAAGTGATTAAGGTGGACGGTGGTCAGTATATATAGGATATAGGAGGCTAGAGACTATGACACGAGTTGGAATTATAGGAATAGGGCACGGCATTTTTGGCCGTCGCAGTGACGCTACCGTCCAGGAACTGGCTTTTGAAGCCTTCAGTGCTGCAATGAAGGATGCCGGGATCGATCGGGAGATCCTGGACGCATCCGTGATCGGTTCCGTTCCCGAGTACCACAAGCAGCGCTCCCTTCCCGGAGTGGTCCAGGAGTACCTGGGACTTAACCCCCTGCCCACATGGCTCACCGAGGTGGCTTGTGCATCTGGAAGCGCAGCTATTCGCACAGCCTGGATGTCTATTAAGGCCGGGATTCACAATGTTGTAGCAGTGATTGGGTGCCAGAAGATGACCGAGCTCACCACACCCGAAATCCTTGCTCTGATGGGCAGGGTCGGTGAGGTGCAGTGGGAATCGGTCTTTGGAACCACTTTTCCCGCCTATTACGCCATGTTTGCCCAACGGCACATGCATGAATTCGGGACCACCCGAGAACAACTCCTGGAGGTGGCAATAAAGAACCATTTTTACGGCGCTAAAAATTCCTGTGCACTCTTTCAGAAAGAAATCACTATGGAGAAAGCACTCGAATCAGACGAAGTAGCAACACCTCTGCAGGTGTACGACTGCTGCGCCAATGCAGACGGGGCAGCATGCGTTATCCTGGCAAGCGAGGAAAGAGCCAAAGAGATCTCAACAAAAACAGTCTGGCTGGACGGCATGGCTTGTGCAACAGCCAGTATGTCGGTGTTGAGACGGCCAAACCTGGTGGGCCTGCCAAGCGCTGAGATAGCCAGTGCTGTCGCCTACAAAATGGCAGGCGTGGAACCTGAAGACATCAAAGTGGCGCAAGTGCATGACTGCTTCACCATCGCTGAAATTATGGCTTATGAAGACCTGGGCTTTTGCAAGCGAGGCGAAGGTGGAACGTTTGTTGCTGACCGCCAGACTTACATTGGAGGAAAAGTGGCTGTAAACGTGGACGGCGGACTGAAAGCTAAGGGGCATCCCATCGGGGCCACAGGTGTGTCCCAGACATATGAAATCGCAAAACAACTGCGGGGCGAAGCCGGGGAACGTCAGGTCCCCAACGCTGATATCGGCCTCACCCACAACGTGGGAGGAATCGGACAGTACTGCTTTGTACAGATAATGAGGAGGGATTAAGATATGTTCAAATGGTTTGGAAAAGTAAACTTTTCACCTTACACCAAAGTGACTGATTTTGCTCAATATTTAAAAGATGGTCGTCTCATGGGTTCGGAGTGCAAAAAATGCGGCAACAAATCCTTCCCACCCAGAGCGGACTGTGAAAAATGTATGAGCGGCGAGTTTGCGTTCTTCGAGATGAGTGGAAAAGCCAGGCTCCACACCTTTACCAAGATCGTGGCAGCCCCAACCGGTTTCGAGGATGTGGCTCCCTATATTGTAGGGGTTGTGGACCTCGAAGAAGGCGGCAGGGCACTGGCCTGGATCGGCGAGACCATCAAAGAAGATGAAATCAAAATTGGAATGGAACTCCAGGTGGTTCCACAGATATTCGAAGAAATGGAAGAGATCAAGGTCTACTACAGCCTGGAGAAGCCCGGCACCACCTGGTCCAAAACAAATTCCGCCCGTTAAATGCACTTAATCTCTGTGGTTTTTTTGCCACGGATGAACGCGGATGAAAGAGCCCACAGAACACACAGAAAGACACAGAAGTTATTTGTTTTCTTTTTTTCTATTTTTTCTGTGTATTCTGTGTGTTCTGTGGGCTCTTTTTTTATAGAAGGAGGTAATACATGAATAAAGGAGACGTGATGTTTCCCAAAGCCAGGATTCCTTATGGCACATGGGGAAGTAGTTATTTCCCTGCCTGGCAAATGTCGCCATTGGCTGAAGTCAATATCGGGCAGTTTGCCGGGGAAGCCATGAACAAAATCCTGGGCAAAAGAAAAATTCCCAAAAACCACTTGGAATATTTAGTTATCGGATCAACGATTCCCTGGCATTGGAAGTTTTGGAATGCGCCAGTAGTAGCCAGTTGTTTGGGTCATCGCATCCCTGGTTTTCACATGGAACAGGCGTGTGCTACCGGTCTCCAAGCAACGGTGTTGGCTTGTTCCGAAGTCCATGGCGGTGCGTATGATGTGGTTGGTGTATTAACTTTCGATCGTACCAGTGATTCGCCGGTGGGGGTTTTCCCTGAGCGCCGTGCGCATCAAAGAACCATGGCTCTCAGTGATGTCTGGGACAATTTTGGGTTTGACCCGGCCACGGGTGAAGCCATGATTACCACTGCCGGCTTAGCTGCCCGGAAATATAAAGCAGACCGTCGAGAAGTTGACGAGTTGACATTTTACCGTTATGAGCAGTATTTTAATGCCCTGGAATCAGGGTTTCTTGACCGTGTGCTTGTCCCCATGGAAGTATTAAATCTCCAGGGGCGTGTAATGGGTAAAGTCGATTCTGATGCCGGTATTCGAAAATTGACCCTACAGGGACTCAGAGAAATGCGGGAACTGGATACTTGTGTTACCGGAGGCACCCAAACCCATGCTTCGGATGGTATGGCCACTTTACTGGTAACCACAGAAGAAAAAGCGCGCGATCTCAGTCCGCGGCCCGAGATTGACATTCAATTTGTTGCCAAAGGAGAGATAAGAACACATCCCAGCCTGATGCCGGAAGCCCCGAGTTTAGCCGTGCAAAAGATTTTGGCGCGTACCGGTTTAACAATGGATGACATGGCAGTGGTCAAAAATCACAATCCTTTCGCTGTTAACGATGTTATTTTTGCCAAGACTTTAAACTATGACTGGCATAAAATGAACACCACCGGTTGTTCATTGGTTTGGGGACATCCCCAGGGACCGACTCTTACACGGATAATCATCGAAGCTCTGGAAGAGGCTGTAGACCTTGGCGGCGGTTATGTGTTAATTTTTGGTTGTGCTGCAGGAGATGTGGGTATTGCAGCGATACTGAAAGTAACGGAAAGGAGGTAATCACCATGGCAAACGCAATGAGACAACCAACGCTTCAAACAATGGGATTGGGAACCGTACTGGATATTTTTCAAAACGGACAAATGCCAGCCAACACCAGTGATTTGGTAGACCAGGTTTTTGGCACAGCAGGCAATCGTGGGTCCCTGGTTATTTCAGGAGCCAATGGCATTGTCGGTGCTGGCAAATCCATGCAGTTAGGCTCCCGGCTGCAGCCTTTTGATATCCCTATTATTGCCCTGGATTTTCCTGGTGTTCCCGACGGTATTGGCAAGCAGTATCCAGGTTTAGAAAGGGCCTTTGGGAGAGCAGGTGCCACTAAAATCATGGAGAATGTCATCCGCTTGAACTATGGTGGGACTGAATTGCCCTCACAACTGCAAAACTATCAACCGCGGTTTCTCCTGGAAGCCATCCCAGAGATACTTGATATCAAGAAAACTCACTATGAAATTTTTCAATCAGCTTTCCCGGGAATAGAAATTCGTTCCGTCACATCCGGTTTCCCCAGGCATCAACTGGGAGTCGGAATTGCCCACCCGGCATTTCCCCATGAAATAAACAAAATCTTTGAAATTGTCGAGCCCGAACCCTCTGCGATAACCCAGCTTTTATGGGCGTTAGGGCTGATTCCTATTCCGGTCAGTGATGATTGGTCGTTTGTATTGGATGTGTTATTTTGTGGCCTGACTTTAACTGGCATCAGGTATCACCGCAACTGCAATATGCCTTATTGGAAGATTGACAAATATATCAGGAAGCTATTGGGTCCAAATCCGTTCCGGGCTCATGATGCCATAGGTGCCAAAGGGGCAAACTTCCTGACGTGGACATGTTTGCATCACCTTAGTAAACACTACGGTGACGTGTTCAAACCCACACCGGAATTAGATGAACATAAAGATACCGGTCAAAATTGGTATCCGCCCAATCATTTCCGTCCTTTGGTCAATTGGACGTTAGAAGGAGATGAAGATGAGGAATTTCAGACCTGGATATTGGGACCGTTTTTCCAGATGGCCAGCCTCATGCTCCATGAGAAGCGGGCTCATCTTTCTCACATGAATGCTATTGGTGAATTGTGTGCCCAGTTCCGCAGGGGTGTTTTATCAGTCATCCGCAACCATGGTGCTGACTCTGCTATCAAAACAGTGGAGGCCTATCACAAACTCCATCCCGAAGCAGCCAAAAATTCCTGGTATCCCGCTGTTTTTGAAAAGATGGACAGCGCTGATTGGCAGCAGTTGTATGTCAATGCCGAGCATGATGGGAATGTCGGTGTCATTACCATTGGCCGTGAAAGCTATAACAGTGACGTTAATCTTGAGATGAACCGGGCCATTGATTGGCTTAAGAATAAAGGAATCGAACGGGTCATTGTCACCGGCGATTTCCATCTCTCTACCCAGATGGTAGGGGCAGACACCAGTGATTTTTTCCCTGCTTTAGAGAAAGAAGAAATTGGTTTCAATATTTCCAAAGGTTGGTCTCAAACCGCCCGACGTCTTCATAACGAATTTAAGGTTTCTGTTGGTTTTATCAACGGCAAGCGCTGCTTAGGAGGAATGCTGGAGTTGATGACGCACTGCCACTACCTGGTCTCAATCGATGGTACCGATCTCGGTATGCCAGAGGTAACTTTACCCGTGGTTCCCGGTATGGAAGGGTGTCATTGGCCGTTCCGTAAGGCCCGTGCCGGAGATTGGCCAAAGCTCTTAAACCTGTTGTTAGAAGGACGATCGGTCAAAGCCAAAAACGCTGTCGGATGGTTGGTGGACTATGCCGGATCGCTGGAGGATGCATTAAAGGTAACGTGGAAAATTGCATCGGGTGAAGACCATGGATTAACCTTGAGAAAAGTGGAAGAGGGAGCATTAAAAAATGTGCCCAAAGAGATCAGCGGATTGACACCTGGAGATGCAGCCACTGAAGAAGCCAGGAAAGCGATTATGCAAACGGTTCTCAATTCTTGTGAATCCACTATATCTGAGGCCCTGGATATCCAGGCCAGGCACTCTGCCGGTTTTATGTCGAGTAAGTATTGTCAGAAAGGCAGGATTGGAGCGGAATATACAAAGACTATGACGGTCTGATCAAAATGATGAATGGTGAGTGAAGAATTTTGAAGATAAAACCATCTAAAAATCTTTAGATTTTATCCCTTTTCTTTTTCATCAATCATCATTCTGCATTCATCATTAGACTTTGACGCAGTCCTGCGGTGATTCAATACTTTGTTGACAAACGTTTGCATTTGTATTAATATACTTCTAAGGAGAAAAGAAATGTTATCAGTAAGAGGAGTTTATGAAAACGGTGAAATCAAGCTCAAGGAGAAGGTCACTCCTGACAGAGATATCCCGGTTATTGTTACGTTTCTTGAAGATATAAATGAAATCAAAGAACCTGTAAAAAAATACCATTTTTCCGATCTGGCTGGGAAACTAGAGTGGGATGGAGATGCTGTGGCACAGCAGCGGGCAATCAGAGATGAATGGGAATAGTAGACGATTTATTCTTGACACCATGCGATTGTATCACTTCTTAAAGGCAATAAATCTCTGGTTGATTGTATTTCTCAGGAAATCATATAAAAAAATAAAGATTCCCGATGCGATCATTATTTCAACTGCGACTGCGAATAATTGCACCTTAATTACTGCTGACAAGAAGTTGCATAAGATAGATGAAGTTGAAATATTGTCTTTTGAGGATGAAATCAAAGAAGAGAACAATATAGAAATAGAGACGGAAAATCAATAAAAGCAAATGGAATGATGCCCAAGAAACCTTATCCGAACCAAATTGGAGGAATTCTTTAATGTTGATGGTGCGTTCTGAAAGGAGATCGTGCGAAGTTCCTTCAACACTCATAATTAAGTTAAGAGAATCATTTTGTCTTGACGCTTAACTGTTACTGTATTCAATATATCACCAATTCGTACCATTTGGTTACTCTACTATCAAAATTTCCGGAAATTCGATATTATACTATCCAGATATCCCAATCTTGTGTCTAATGGAATTAATGGGAACAGGTATGAATATCACTAACTTAAGACTAATAAATCCGAAATTCGAATATCGAAACCCGAAACAAATCCAAAATTCAAATGTTCAAAATTCAAAACAAAGGCTCCAAACTGTTTACTGCTGCCGTTTTTGTTTTGGTCATTTAGATTTTGGTCATTTGAATTTGTTCTCGTGCTACGTAGCGGAGCTACTTCGCAGAGTAGCATCGAATTTCGGATTTCGTGCTTCGAATTTAGACTTAAGTTAGTGACATTCGGGACAGGTATTTTATTCGTGGTTAGAACATTTTGAGGAGGACAAAATAGAGGACCAGACCTCTGATGCCGTTGTTTACTACCGGCATGCCCACCTCAAAGCGGAGGATTGCGCTCAATCCAGGAATGTTTATGGTTCCAGAAATAGCAGCACCGGAAAAATAGGTGTTATGATAATCGGTGTATCCATGGGTGACCCAGGCGGAATCATAAAAGGCTTCCAGGCGAAATGTCTTTGCCAGACTGAATCCATAGGATAAATTGAGCATAAAGGCCCGGCTAGCCTGAACCACCCCTGACATATAACCGTGCATACTCAGCTCATTAAAAAAACCAAATTTATAAGCACTGAACCGGTCCAAACGAAACCCATCGAAATAAGCGGCGGTGAGATGTAGTTTTCTGAACTTCGTGAAAAAGAAATCTTTGATTAACATTACGCGCCAGCGAATATATGACCTTTGATTTGTATTAAAATAATCGTTTCCAGGCATGCCCCAGAATTGCCATCGACCCCGACGGAAAATCGCACCACTCAGGGTTAATCGAAATCCTTTAACATTAACCGTTAATTTGGGGCACCAACTCAAGGTGAGGGTACTCCGGGGTAGGATGAATTCATCACAGGTGGTTTTGGTTAATGAAAATTTGTTATACTCAAAGAGAAAAAAGGATGAAAATTTGAGATAGGATCCCAGGGGAAAACCTATATTGACCTGGAACCGGATGGGCCAGCGCTTCAGGCTTTCCGCCTCGATCTCTGTGCCCGTGTCATGTTGATAAACCCTGTTTTTTAAAGGAAAGGCGAAAGCTATCAGATTGGCCCCCAAATCCATCTTGGTGCCCATAAAAGAGGGATCACAATAATTGGCTGTTAGCATGGCACCACCAAAAAATATGTTCACCTGACGCCCCTTTCCTCCCAAATTAAAATTCATGTAATTAAGGCCCAGCAAAGGGATCGGATAAGAGATCGAGCTGTCATAAAATCCTCCCAAAACTCCAAAAAACTGGGATTTTTTCGTTTTCCTTTCAACCGTCCGAACGCCGCTCTTTTTAGCTTTCATTAAATATCTTAATCCCTTTTTGGAATCCCGCACCATTTGGAAATCCGATTGGTAGGCCTGTTCCCTTAACGTATGAAAGTTTTCGGGATTGATATGGATATCCGACAGCCTGATGTTACGTTCGACATTAGTAATTCGTCCGGCAGTGTTAAAGACCTGGTGGCCGGTGACCAATGTTGGCAGCCAGATTTCCGAAGCCCCTGGTATCGGTTTGAAATAACGGGTCTCCACATTTGATAGAACCTCACCCTTTAAATTGAGCTGAATGAGATGCTCGCGGTGAATGGCAAAGGTCTCGGCATCAATCCATATTCTTCCTCGATACAGAGAGCTAGTTTTGAGCTCCTTTCGGGGTTTAAAATCGACGGCATAAACCCGACGACCTTCTATGGTTGTCTCTCCTTCCAAAAAATAACGGTATTCCTCGGTTAAATTGATATCCAAAGGCATTATGTTGACCTTCTCTGGCTGCAGCAAAGGAATTTTAGGTACCTGTTTGCTTTTCCATTTAACCCCGTTGACAAAAAATTCTTCCCATATCCAATCATAAGGTTTATTCCGTTCTGCAAACATTGGGCCTTTTACAGTTAAGTCAAACGTTTCTCTTAGGTTGGCAATACGCAGCCGTAGGGAGGTGGTCATGGTGGCGAAAAAGGCTCTTAATTGGTTTTGTTGATGGGCTTTCCAGGCCCGCACCCGGGCAATAATTTCTTCTACCGACAGCCTATACGTCCCGGTCACATGGATGTTGTACCGGGAATCGGTCACCTTTTTCCTGCGGGGGATAAGATGCACCACAAAAAAATCTTTTTTAAGATTTAGCATCAAAGCAGTGGAGTTCCTGTATATTTTAAATACAGCCTGGTCTCCTTCGATTAAATTTTCCACAAAAGCCTTCCTGTATAACCCCTTTTCCAGGGCGATCGCGACCTTCCCTCCCCCATGGCCTCCCAAGAACAGGATAGGCGTATGATCAGTCGATCGAAAGAAAAGGGGGTGGTGCAAAGATGATCCATCTGAATAAGAGATGTTTATAGTCGTGGTGTCTCTATAAAGGCTTTGCATTAGATATTCAGAGAAACGCAGTAGGGGCGGATACAGAATATCCGCTTTATTCGTCGGAATCACCAAAAGAGATGTGTGGGGCCGTTCTAACGGGTTGTGTTCCAGGATACAGGATAAGATCCGCGAAGGTTCGAAATCTTTTTCCTCCTGTTCATCCAGGCTGCACACTGTTTCCCAAAAATAGATATGAGGGGCTTTGCTGGAAATCATTTTCCGAATTTTTTCTTTAGCCGGTCTATTTGTATCTAAGAAAAAAGAATCGAAATAGGGAGAGGTCTCCGGGTTGGTGGCCAGGGTTTGGATCATTGTGGTTAGGTCATGATCATTAGACCAATCACCACAGGCCATGGCAATCTGGATTCCCGGCCTGATGCCCCGGGCCAGGGAGGTAACCTTTTTGATACCATAGGCAAGGGAGTTGAAATCGTTGATCTCTTCCCAGCCTCTCAGGGATAAATGAGACACATTTTTAAAAGCTGTGAGCAGCGTACTTAGACGGTCCAGGTTTTGATCGTCAAACCAGTCTGGTCCTGGTAGTAGTTCCAATTGCAGCAGTACTGGGATGTGGGTGTGTAGAGGCGATGGAAAGAGAGGGGCAATGGTCTCTTTGTCCATTGGAAATGTTATTGAAATCACAATTAGCGGTGGGTTCTGTTTTTCAAAAAAAGGCTCTATCATATCCCATTGAATTGGCTCTCCCGTGTTCTGAATCGCCAAACGCAAAGGGGCCGCGGGTGCCTGGTGGAGGCTAAAAACAATTATTAAAAGGAAAGTCAATCGTTTCGCCACTTTCATTGGTTTTTGCCTATATCCAGAGTCGTTTTTAAATGATAAAGGATTAAAGAATAAAAAACAAGTTAAATACCAAAAAAAAGGGTAAAGCCAAACAATAAATCGTCCTATGGAGGTGGGCGTTTGTTTAAAATATAAACCGCTACATCACAAACATTGGTTCCTGTACTGCCTGTTATTATAAGGGAGTTTCCGATTTTGTTTAACAACGTATTGCTGTCATACCTGTCAAGATAAGATTGAATTTTTATTTTTTTAGATTTTGCAGTATTTAAAGAAATTTTATCAACGATTGCACCAGCAGCATCTTGTAAGAAATCTGAACCATCTGTGCCTACACTGGCCATCACCCACTCACCCGGATATTTTTTTAGTGCAACTATTGATACAGCCGCATAGTGCTGGTTTCTTCCTCCTTTTCCTGGGTTTTTTGGAAGTTTTGGTGTTGTTTCGCCTCCAATCAGGATCACATCATAACCTTTATATTTCGAGTTTAATATTTCCTTTGCCCTGAGCGCTGCCATTTCATTTGGGTCTCCCTTTTGCTCTGCCGTAACAATATGGGGGTTAAAGCCGCGTTCTTCTGCTGTTGAAGCCATTGCTTCTAATGCCATTCTATTATCTCCAATGATGTGATTGTCGCAATTATCCAGTTCTTTGGGAGTTTCATCGATTTTTCCCTGGCTGCCTTTTCCCAGAAACGTTTTAACACTCTGTGGTGCGTCGGTCAATAAATTAAATTTCTTCAATATATTGAAGGCATCTAAGAATGTAGATGAATCAGGGGCTGTTGGACCGGAGGCTATTGTATCTAAATCATTTCCGATCACATCAGATAATATTAATGAAGCAACCTGTGCTGGTGAATAGAATTTTCCCAATTGGCCTCCTTTTATTTTGGACAGGTGTTTTCTTACTGCATTCATCTCATGGATTGTAGGCCCGCTCTCTATGAGACGTTTTGTTATTTTCTTTTTATCTTCCAGGCTTATTTCATCCACAGGACAAGGCATCAAAGCTGAGCCACCGCCTGAAATAAGGCAGATCACCAGATCGTTTTTATTTATTGAATATTGATCTTTTAGAGCCAGCATTTGTTCTACTCCGGATACCCCTCTTTGGTCAGGGGTCGGATGAGATGCTTCAATTATCTCAATTTTACTTGTATTGTAAGCTCGACTTGTACAATTTACGAAGCCGCTTGTGATATTTTTTGGGCCTAAAATTTTTTCCAGGGTTTCTGCCATAAGCCCTGATGCTTTCCCACCTCCGATAACAAATAGTCTCCCTTTAGAGATGTCGTACTCTTTTTTTCTGATAGTTAGGATTTTTTTAGAAGGATTATATTTTACTGCATGTGCCATAATTGTAGAAGGAAGAACTCTTTTTATGCCTGCTTCTACAATATCCAGGGCATATCTTCTTAATTCAGTAATGGACAATTCATCCTTGTTTTTTATAATCATCAGAACATTCTTTTTAATTCGACTTAATTCTTAGCCCTTTAAATGGCACAAAGGAATTCTAAATAAAATGCGAATATATGTCAATAAGTTTGTCAAAATCCACCGTTTATTTTTTTAACCGCGAAGACACGCGAAGATACGCAAAGACACCCAAAGAAAATAATATAAAAAACCTTTATAAAAAATTTTTGGAAGTGCAGAAACCCCGCAGCTCGGAAATAGGAAAAGGGTGACAGGCAAGAACGCTGGCATTAGCCTTAATGAAAACGTGATCTCATCTGTAGAGTTATGAAAATATCATCCGTGTTTGTCCGTGTTCGTCCGTGGCTAAAAAACATATTTTCATGGTAGGCGTGAATGTTATTAAATAAATTAAAAATATTCCCTCAAAATATTAATTTATTTAAGTTGAGAATTGAAAAAATCAATATTTTGTGCTTTAAATATTAAAAATATTAAGCAGAATTAAGGCAAGAGAAAAGGAACAGATGCTGGTGCGAATGCGAAAGCCGCGCTAAACTGTTTTGCGTCAATGGATCACTTTATCCCATTTATATGAAGTTCCCACTCTTCGGTCTCCTCGTTTTCAATTAATTGATACAACGTTCCATTTTTTATCGCAGCAGGATATTCATCTATGGGATTAATATAGGTATAAGGAAGAAATACCTGCTTTAAAAACGTTCCCTTCATATCGAATATGAAACATTCTGTTTTATCGTTTTCTTGTTTATAAGTGATCACATAAATTTTTTTATCTGCAATATAGTAATTTCGAATCGCAGGAAAATAATCGGGAAAAATAATGGGTTTAATCATTTCAAAATAGGGTTTGGCCTCCGGGTCTGTTTCTAAATGATCAAGAACTCTCTTTTTATCATCTGCTGTGACGTTTATTCTTTTATAGTCGTAAGTGATGGAATAACGTTTTTCTCCGGCTTTATCAAGCACATCAATAACAAGATCCTTTCCTTTTACAATAAATAAACTATCTTCATCCGTATAATAGGGCAGTGGGTGGGCAAAGACTTTTGTCCCTTTTCCTCCCATCTGCACTGCCCGCTCCTGCTTGTAAACGTCCTTTATCTTCTTTAAATTGGCATCATATATGCCTATTGAAAAGTACAAAGTGTTATTTTCAGCCAATGTTCTTCCACCCACAAACGCCTTTCCAAAAGGCGTCAGTCTCATATCAAACGAAATGGTTCTAAGTTCTTTTATAACTTTCCCATCCTTTGTAAAATATGAAACCTTGCCCGCACTGGTTAAGAAGATATAGTCAGGTTGAATATTCACCTGGAAAATTCGCTGTTTAAATTCCTGTGGACCTTCACCCTCTTTCCCGAATTTTTTCTTCAGCTTAAAATCGTTCAATGAGTAAATGGAAACCGTGACTCCTTCAATGATGTAAATTTGATGCTCATCCACCGCAATATGACGGGGCTTTACCAGGTCCGGGAAAGGCACTACTTTGCCCCTCAAAAGCAAACTTGCAAATAACAGTAACAATAAAATCAAAATTATTTTTTTCATGATTTTTCCTCCTTTTGCCCGGTTTTTTAAAATTCCCTCCGGGAATAAGATTTCAGTGATAATATGAAAGACGTTAATACAAGAATCACTATACTCATCCCGATAAACAGGTGGAAAAGATGTGAGCCGAGAACATGAACGCCTTTCTTGATAATTAAAGTAATCGTGATGATAATGGAAAAGTTTTTACCTTCAGGGTAGCCGATTTGCCAGGAGCCGCTGGCTATAGAAGCAATGACAAACAGCAGCCCTAGCCAAACAATTATTGCAAGTAATGAGGCGGTATAACAACCCACTTGCAGCCCTGGTCGATATCCATACCGAAAATAAAGCGGGAAATAAAAGGAAAACAGTAGAATGAGCGGATAAAGCATGATGAAAATATTTTGGGTAAGGCGAAGTTTTCCCGGGTAGATATCTGAAATGGAAAAAACCGATGATATCCCCAGGACGATGATTCCCATGATGATTGCTGCCAATACAATAGTTACAGATAACAAGAAACGGGAGATCATAATATCCGACCGCCTGAGGGGTAAACTGCAATACAGGTTGTCGGTATTATAATTATCTTCACCTTTCATTATTAATGTTATCAGCACCCAACAAAATACAAAATTGAATAAATGGATGGGCAGTACAATTAAAAATAACCCGGTTAACCAGAGGATTTTTGTGTTATTGGCGTGAATATGGGCCAGGCATACGTCAACGATTCGTTTGGTAATTGATTTTTCTTGGTTCATGGTTCTCGTTCTCCTTTCATTCGTCACAAGTCTCTTTTAGCGTAGAACTTCATTGATAATCCGACAGAACCCGCCAGGAAGACCATCATGATGGCAGTCAAATAGAGGTAAATATATTTAATGTTAAATACATCTATCTCGATGCTGTAAATCACCAGGAATCCGATTGCTCCGACACCGATTACCAATAAGACCACGACGACGATAAAGCGCGCTGATTTTTCCATACCACCACCCATTTTAAAGTGCACAGGAAAATAAAGAGAAATGAGTATTGTCACCGGGAAAACCAGATAAAATATATCTCGAATCGTGATGGATTTGTGGGAACCTGGAATAACGAATGAATTTAATATCAATCGGGTCAAAAAAAATGACAGTGCGACAATGACCATGATGAAGAAGGTAGATAAATATTTTGCCAGGACATAATCGGAGCGTTTGATGGGTAAGCTGGAATACAACGAATCGATTTTTGATTTTTCATCCAGTCCAATTGATATGCTAACCACGTTCAATGAAATCATTCCAGCGCCTAAGGCAAAGAAAATATTCGTGATACTAAATACTGCCCACAAGAAAACCACCAACCAATTGCCAACGATTCCATTATAAAAATCCTTCCAGATGAGACTAAACATGGTTCGCATGGTTCCCTCCTTTGGCAGTAAAAAACATAATATCCTCCAGTGTTGCTTTTTCATAAATTACTTCTGTTTTAAATTCCCGCTGCATTTTTTTGATGTCGGAAGTCAGGGCTTCAAAGCCGTATTCACCCTGGCGGATTCCCCAGAAAAGGGTCTTCGTTGCTTCGTTCAACCAAGCATTGCCGCCTTTTACAATTCCCCAGTTCTCCATGACCTCATCCTTAGTGCTGGTGAATACCAGTTTTCCTTTATGGACAAAGGTAATATAATCAGCGATTCTTTCCAGGTCCGAGGTGATATGGGTGGAAAAGAGAACGGATTTTTTTTCATCTTGCATCACGCCGGACAGTATTTCAAGCAATTCCCTGCGAAATACCGGGTCTAAACCAGAGGTGGGTTCGTCCATGATAATTAAATCCGCATGATGCGAAAGAGCAATCGCCAAAGCATATTTCATTCTCATCCCACGGGAAAGGGTCTTGATCTTTTGCTTTAACGGCAATTCAAAATCTACAATTAACCGGCTGAATCGATCCTCATCCCACAGCTTATAAAAAGGAGCCAGCAAAGATTTCATCTGGGCCAGTGTTAAGTGATCGTAGAAAGCAGGGTTATCATAAACAAACCCGATTCTTTCCCTGGCTTCAACGCCATTTTCAACATTATCCTTGCCAAAAATCTTTATTTCGCCGCTGTCTTTTAAGATCAAACCCATAATCAATTTAATGATGGTGGTTTTGCCTGCACCGTTGGGGCCGATTAGCCCCATGATGTAGCCGTAAGGCAATTGAAACGATACATTTTCTAAAACAAAATCGCTTTTCCTGTACTTTTTGCACAGTGATTTGATTTCCAGTATATTTTCCATTGTTCCTCCTTATTTTCTAACATCATTTTTTCATACATTTGTAACCTCGTGTTCATGTTCTATAGGAGAATCAAAGTCCTCCTCCTGGTATAATAACTCTAGCATCTCTTTTAACTCCTCGATATTGATACCCAGTATTTTGGCCTCAGCTAGAGCTTCCATTAACTTTTCCTCCAGGATTTTCATCTTCTTTTCTCTTAAGAATTCTTTATTTTGTATGGCCACAAAACTGCCTTTGCCTGTTACTGTATCGATATATCCTTCTCGTTCCAGGTCTTCGTATGCCCGCTTGGTGGTGATGACACTGATCTGAAGCTCTTTGGCAAGCTTTCTTATGGATGGCAGTGGTTCTCCTTCGCTCAGTTCACCACTGATAATCTGTGCCTTTACTTGCTTTGTTATCTGCTCATAAATAGGATCGGGCGATGAATTGGCAATGATAATCTTCATTTATAGGTCCCTCCTGTCTTTCGCGTGCATACTGTCCATTATGTAAATAGTGTATATATATCATATATACATTATGCACTGTTTTTCTAATTTTGTCAACAAAGAAATCAAAAAAAATGAAAAAACCAGGTATGGACTTCTTAGTGCTAGTCATTTGCTCACTGCGTTCGCGTCATTTAGAGCTTAAAGGATTGTCATTGAGCGCTTTAGGGCTAGTCATTGTGGCTTTAGGGTACTTGTCATTGAGACCTTTGAAGGCTTGTCATTGTGACTTTCTAGTACTTGTCATTGAGTACTTTAGAAGATTCTCATCTTTTTAATTTCCTAATGACAAGCTCTCAAAAGTCTCCCTGACGTGAGCGAAGCGAACCAATGACGCCGATGGCCAATGACGAATCCTCTTTAAATATTAATTAAAACTTTCCTTTAATAGCGAAATTGCAGAAGGCACACCTTCCCTCTTTTAAATCCAATTTGCGAATATCGAATCCCTCCCTGTGGATGATGCATTTCTTGCATCCGGGACAATAGGTATTTTCACCCTCATGACTGTATATATTTCCCAGGTATACGTAATAAAGCCCTTCACTTAACCCGATTTGTCTGAATTTTTCCAACGTTTTGACAGGAGTAGGCATCACATGGGAAAGATCAAGATGAGGATAAAACCGGGTAATATGCCAGGGGGTATCATTACCCAATTCTTTGGATATCCATGAAGCCATTTTTTTTATCTCTTCTTCACTGTCATTGTATCCAGGGATGACATTGGTTATAATCTCCACATGCATTCCCCATTTTTTTGCAGCCTTTGAAATGATCTCCAGGATCCCTGAGAAATCGTGAACATGGGCAATTTTTTTATAGGCGTCTTTTGAAAACCCTTTTAGATCGACCCTGAATACATCCAGGTAAGGACCGATTACGTCCAGGGCTTCCGATGTGATGAACCCATTGGTGACCCAATTGGTAGAGAGGTGATTCTTTTTGGCCAACTTTGCTCCCTCTAGAAAATACTCAAGCCATAGAGTGGGTTCGTTATAGGTCCATGAAATCCCTGTGCATCGGCTTTGTTTAGCCAATCGAATAAGTTTTTCCGGTGAAATAACCTTTGCCATTTTCACCTCATTCTCCACTTCGGCATGCGCAATGTCCCAATTCTGGCAGCCGGGGCATAGAAAGTTGCAGCCGAAACTCCCAAGAGAAAGCCATTTTGAACCAGGAAAAAAGTGATAAACAGGTTTCTTTTCAATGGAAGAAACCATCAAAGAAGAGACCTTTCCATAGATAAGAGAGTAAAGCGTTCCTTTTTTGTTAACCCGTGTGCGGCAGTACCCTGTTTCACCGCATGTGATGACGCACCTTCTCTGACAGATATGGCATTGAACGGCATTGTCTTCCAATTTTTTATAGAGAAGTGCCTCATTCATTTTGTTGATCAGAGGTCATACCCATCGCAATTTAAATCCTGCTTTTTCGAGTCTTTTTATTGAGGTGGCATAGGGATCGCACATTTCTTCCTCAAGATAGTCCTTGTAGCCGATTGAATTCAGTTTGCGCAGCAGCAGCTCGCGTTCCTCCCCGGGCATTAATCGGGGATCGGTCATAGCTGCCGCGTGAAAGCTCACACCTACCTGGCTTAAATTTTGTATTGCTTTAAATGGGAGGTCGTAACATTCGCCTTTTGCCCCTGTCCTCTTTTCAAAACCTTCCGGGGTTCCGGCTTTTATGGAAACGCGAAGGTGAATGTTTTTGTATTTTTTTAATTTATTGGCATATTCCGGATCTGCCCCTAAAAGAATTCCATTTGTTTCAAGAATAAAAAGGAAAGACGTTTTTTCTACTAGGTCTAAAATAGATAGGAGGTGTTCCTGGCAGAGGGTCGGTTCACAGCCTGAAATTCTCATTTTTCGTACTCTCTTTTTTTTAGCGTTCTTAAGCAATTTATGGAAAACCTGCTGAGGAGAGAAGAAATCCCCATAACGCGTTTCGAAAGGAAAATCTCGTGACCAGTCGACCCAGCAAAACACACATCTTAAGCAGCAGCCCACCGAATAACCGGTGGAAATGCCGCCGTACACTCCTGTGCAATAAAAATCGGTATATTTCCTTGAGTTGTTTTGAGACACAATCTCTTCAGTCTGGCGAGCCAGTGCGATGGGATCAAAAGCTTCACTTCCCGGGGTTAAAAAGGAAATATATTTTCTCTTCATTATCCTTTTTCTACTATTATGATTCATATATTCGATTTTGTCAACTTTCCGCTCTGTTGATGTTTTTTCCTATTTATGGTAATTATTGTTTTTAAGAATGGTGAAAAAATGGCATTTCTATCCCGGCAAAACGTGTAACGATGAAAAAATATCTTGAATCCAAACTCATCCATCTTAAAGGGATAAAAAAGATCAGGAAACTTTACGGGGAAGCCTCCAATCGCGGCTTTTTTAGGGTTTCCTTTGATAATGACTCCCTGGTGGCCATGGTTTACCCGGAAGAAAACAAAGAAGAAATCGAAAAAATCATACGTCTGACTGATCTTTACAGGAAACACCAATTAAACGTACCAGAGATAAAAGAAATCATCGCGAATCGCGTCATCCTCCAGGAGGACCTGGGCGATTGTCTGGTACAAACAGCCTTTTTGCGTTTCAGGAACGAAGAAAGAAAAAAAATATTAGAAAAAATAGCCGAGATGGTGACAAAATTAAGGAGAATTCCCTCGAGACACACAGCTTCAGCGCTTGATCCACCCCGGATGAAATGGGAGATGGATTTTTTTGTGACCCATTTTGCCCGGAATTTCTGTTCCCCGTCCCTGGATTTTGAGAATCTCAGGCAAACCCTACACCGTATGGTGGAACGTATTGGCCCTATCGATACCTTTGCTCACCGGGATTTTCACTCCCGCAATATGCTCTACCATAACAAAGATATCTACCTGGTGGATTTCCAGGACTCGTTGAGGGCACCTTTATTTTATGACCTGGTCTCCTTCGCCTTTGATGCCTACCTGGACTTAAAATCCCTGAGAGAATTTTTTATGGATTCTTTAAAAAAGCAAGGGATGATAGTAGATATTGATAACGAACAACTCCGGTTGACGTCACTTCAGCGAAATATCAAAGCACTGGGTACTTTTGGATTCCAGGTGACGATCAGGAAACATTTAGCCTATAAAAAATACATCCATCGGACCATTCGTCATATTCTTGCCAATCCATTGGTTGAGAAGTTCCTGGAACCCTCTATATTTAACCTCGAAAGAGCACCCGATTGATTTTTTTACTTGAACTTTTTGAAATTTATATTATAATATAGCATTGATTATAACAGTGGATTAAAACATAACCATGAGCCATGAATGCAAAGAAGAAAATTGAGGAAGAAAAACTATTTAATATATTGAATCCCAAAAAATCAAACCGGGAGTTTAAGATTACCATACGATTTCAAAAGCATCTGACCAAAAAGTATGAAAAAGCCGTTGAATTGGCAAAAAAGAATCCTTACTTCCTGGAGGAGGGAGCAGGAGATTTTCATAAAATATATGTCAGCTTTTACCCACAGGATGTGGATGCTTTATATAAAATATTTGAATTGGTCAAAGACCAGGAGACAACAAAAATTTATTTGAACAATAAATTAATTCCTTATATACAGGATTTATGGCTGTTTTTGATGTGGTTTTATAAGATAAATTGAATAAATCACTTGACTTTTTCTGAAGTTTAAATTATAAATTAGATTTAGAGGAGGAATCGATGAAGAAATATGCATCTTCGATTTTAGTACTATTGATCGTCGTCGCTTTTATGGTTGGGTTTGTTGGATGTGAGAAGTTAAAATTATCAAACCTGAAAGCCAATTACCATCTTAAGAAAGCCAATCGCCTGTACGCTGATGAAAGCTATAAAAAAGCAACTGAAGAATATGAACAGGCTCTTGAATTTAATCCTGAGCTAAAATCCGCATACCTTTATCTTGGGACCAGTTATAGTGCATTGTACAGGCCAATGAAAGCGGATGAAAGGAATACAGAATATGGTGAAAAAGCAACGGAGTATTTGCTGAAGGCATATGAAGCTTTCCCTGAAGACGAGAACATTATTTATTCGTTGGGTGATATTTACGATAAGATGGGGCAGTTTGAAGAGGCAGAAAAGTATTATCTAAAAATACTGGAAAATGCAAAAGCGAAAGCTGAAAAAACGAATGAGTTTGATCCCAAACCATACTATATCCTGGCTGATTTTTATTCCAAATATAATAAAAGCGATGAAGCCAAAGCCATGTATGAAGAAAGAATTTCAAAAGAGCCCAAAGCACCAGACGGATACCTTTATTATGCCAGCTACGCTTCCGATAGAAGACAATGGGACCTCTCAATTGAGAACCATGAAAAACGTATCCTGGCAATTTATGATCCCGATACCTTGATGCTCCAAATCGAGATAGGGAAAATGAAAAAAGATATGGAGCAAATCAAAGCCATCCAGGAGAATATGGAAACCGTTAAGAAACACAGAAGGCTTGATGCAGCTGAAAAAACAAGACTCCTGGATGAAGCGAGGCAAAGGCTGGAAGAATTCCAATCCCTGGAAGAGTTAACCAAACTGGTGGCTGAAAAAGAGAAACAGGTAGAAGAAAACCTCAAACTTAAAGATGAAAAAATCAATGCACTTCCAGATGAAGAAAAACAAAAATTAACCGACGCCTATTATACATTGGGAGTGGTTTGCTGGAATAAAAGTTTTCAGACTCCCCGCCATTTAATGGGTTCGGAAGAAAGAATGGAGACCGTTGATAAAGGCCTGGAGGCATGTAATGCCACGTTGAAATTATCACCCGAGCATTACAACGCATATGCCTTTATCGGTTTACTCTGGAGGCAGAAGATTGTTGCCGATCCATTAAACGAAAGTAAATATATGGCCAACTGGCAAAAAGCATATGATAGAGCCAAAGATCTAAGAGAAAGGCAAGTTAAAAGAGAAAAATTAAAACAACAACTTGAGCAAATGGGCCAGAGTGAGTAATACTCAATACTCATGCTCCATGCTCGATATTGAAATCGAAGCCCAGCCGACATAAACGTTGGGTTTTGGTGCATAAAGCAGAGGGACAGGCAGCAGGCCGTAATGGAGTAACATAAAGGCATGCTCCCTGACTCTCGATTTTTTCATGTAAAATCCTTCGTGACTTTTAGCTGTTGTATAAGTCGTTAACAGCAAACAATGGAAGGGGCAAGTTGAGGAAAATGAATCAATTCAATTGACAAATAGGATTAAATAAGTTATATTATAGGTATGAAAATAAATACAAAAATAAGATATGGTTTAAGAATGCTGGTATTGCTGGCTGAGAGGGAAAAAGTCGTAAATACAGCAGAGCTGGGAAAGAAAATGCGGGTATCTCCAAAATATTTAAGGAAATTGGCAGGAGCCCTGGAGAGGCATGAATTAATCCGAAGTGTACAGGGGATTTATGGAGGTTATATTTTAAACAAGAAACCCCAAGACATTACCATCGCCACAGTATTTAAGGCGTTTGAGGAGAATATTACTCTTAGTGGGTGTCTCGGTAATAAAAGTTGTCCCCTCAATAAGGAATGCTTGACACGACCGGTGTGGCAGCACCTGGAAAACTTAATTCAAAAAGAATTTTATAAAATCTCCATCGAAGAAATCCTGAAAAAAAAATTCAAAATTAATGACGATTAATGCTTAACGCTTAATTGATACTATACCTTAAGGGGGTTTTTTGTAAAACCTAAAACGTAAAAGCGGAGCGGTTATTTCTACTTTTTTCGTTTCATAAATTTGTAAAGGGATTTGGGGATATTGGAAGAGATTTCATTCATCAATGCAATTATCTCCTTTACCTTCATAAATACATCATCTTCACCTGCCCAATGGGTTTTTATTTTATTCAGCAGTGTTGTGTCAGCGGAGTTTATTATTTTATTTAAAAAAACCACCAATATCAGTAAATCATCAATAAAACCTGCCACCGGTATGAAATCAGGGACAATGTCGATGGGTGAAACCAGGTAGGCAAGCGCCACCAGTAGGTAACCTTTAACAGCATTAGGCACTTCTTTATCGAAAAATAATTTAACGACCAAATGGACCATGTCAGGCAAAACAAGGAGGTACTGCAAGAAAGGGTCGGTCCATTTGCCTGTTTTTTTGTATAATCTGCCACTTTTAATCCATGTGTTGATTTTGATCCGCAGTCGTTGATAAAAATCCTCAAATTTTTCTCCATTTTTTACTATTTCAGTGCTCATTCTCAATTCTCAAAAGTGAAAGTAAAGTATAAATTTTCTTTAAAAAAAAGTCAAGATAGAAAAATTCGTAAATATTTAGTTTTCAGGAGTAGAATGCAGTTCATGATTGAACGAGCCTCAGGGAGGTGGCTCCAAGGCCACCGGACGGACGAGTGAAACATGAACTGCATGATAAGTTTTTCTAAAAAAGAATAGTTACATAATTATAACGATTCTTGGCCACCAGAGACCTGAAGAAATATCATATTATTCATGGGGTTCCGGATTTTTAAGATAAATTTTTTAAACGCCTGGTAACTCTCCTTTTCTACAATTGACTCCGGTATATAAACTTCCCTGTTTACAACAATTTGCTTCCCTTTCTTTTGGGAATTCAACCGGAAATAAGCCCTTGTGTTTCCCATTGGAAATTCAATGGTCATATCCTTGATAGGATTAATAAACGTGCTTTTTCTATCCAGGTTTATAATGAATTCTTCCTTGCTAAATATTTTCTGGAAGATTTGCAAATCATTATCCCTGCTCTTCAATGAAACATCGATCTGAAATCGGGGACCAAATAACCTAAAATAAACGTACGGTGCCTGGTCGGTTAGAAAATGTTTGTATTGGAGTTTGTATTCCAGTTTCAGGTCCTCCTCAATTTTATCAAAATTCAGAAAATTCGGACCTTCGATAAGTGTAGCGGACATTACACCCAGACTCTGGTTAAACCATATTTTTCTCCTGGCCTGCGGTTGATCCAAATACCGGGACCGGTACATCCTGTTTTTCATATCAGCAAACATTGACTTGATAGAAACCATTGCAGATTGACCCGTTATGTCATACGTATAAAGGTGTTTTTCACTAAACCTGTTCTTATGATGAAACCGAAGGAATTCAAATCTCTTATTTCCCAGGATAATATTCAAATCATAATTGCAGAAACCATAAGGCATTTGACTCAGCCCAATGGCAAACAACCGGTTATCCCAAAAGACACACAATCTGCCAAGAAATTCATTGACAGCCATTTTTTCCTGGACTTTGGCAAACCGGTTGGGGTAACTTAAGGTTAACGCAGGGTATACATTCTTAACGCCAACAGATTTTACCAATGCAATAAACAATGCCACCAGGTCGATCTGCGAGCCCTTTTTGTCCTTTACGATCTCTGTCAACCGCCGCGGCCCTTCATCTGTTTGCCCCATGTAACTGTATTGGTAATTAAAATTATTGGCAACATACTTATAAATTTCCAACATTTTTTCATTATCATTACTGCATGCAGCCGTGATGGTTTTGGCTAGCTCTTTAATGGAATCGTCTACCTGAAGGTCGATTAATTTGGAAAGTTTTTCTTTTGCCAACGCTTGCCAGTCTTTATAAAAAGAGTATACCATAGGGATTCCTGATATCAGATAGAAAGGGGAATGACTTTCCTCTTTTATCAGTGCCGTGTTTTTTATTTCCCACCTATAAATTTTGAATTTACCTTTTTTCTTCTTGGAAAACATCAACTTATCTTTGTCAAAATAGGTATTCAGCTTGAATTTTTTCGGGAATCGAAGGGAAAACGTTTTATGTATGTGAGGATTGGCACCTCGAAAGTGTTCAATTCCGGTTATTGGTTTTCTCCTGTTATTAATCACCGTGTAATCCAGTACAATAAAGTACCCCGGCTCAATTTGAGGAAAATTAATGATGGTTTCTCGAAAATTTATCAACGGGTGCATGATTGACGTACTGCTATTTAAATCATTGATTTGATTTTCAGGAATGGGAATGCGTTTGCCGGAGGGATCAATGCTAAAACATTTCCCCGGTTCAATTTTCTCAAAATCGGCATTATAGGACAACGTCACATCAGAATACTCTTTTTTCCCTTTATAATTGAGGATTTTTCGAATGGAAAATACATGCAGCGTATAACTGTAATCATCCTTCACTTCCATTTCAATTTCGGTAAACACATGGATGGCAGATGCCTCCTTATATTGTTCCAAACCGGGCACATTCTTGATTAAATCATCAATCCGATCAGCATAAAGATTCGCATTTACAACCAGAGAAATAAGAAAAATTGGAATTAAAATGAAGCCACTATAAAGACCTCTCTTACTCATTGCGCCCTCCTGATTTACCTATAACATATAAGTTATCATTTTTTAAATAGTCTGAAATTTTTGCTTTTATGGGTAAAAAGCGTCCCTGTTTGAAATGGATTTTGGATGTTTCAAAATGGTAATGAACCTTCAGCTTATTTCCTTCGGACGTTGATTTAAACGTGGTTTTAAAACCCTCAAAATCAAATGTTTTTATATTGGGAATCGATGGAGATATTAGATCCATAGGGAATTCAATCTCATAATGGGTGTCGAGACTGAAGGCGCCTGACATTTTAAAATCGTATTTCCTGGAGCTTAAGTTAAATGGATTCATTATATAATCATAAAGCAGGTGCATTTCTAAATTTGCGGCATCAAATGGAATAAAAACCATATTGTTTGACAGAGAGACATAATTTTCAATTTCAGCGGTTGCCCTGATTTTCAAATCCTTTTCCTTATCGTGAGGATCTGTACAAAAAAAATCAATTAACCAGGCATTGGGATGCAGAAAATAAATAATCCGAGCAATTGAATTTTCCACTTCATAGGGACTTAGTTGGGCAAAGTATCCCCTGAAGGCCGTATCTGCAAACCCAGAAAACAATAACTCTATTTCACCAGATGCAGAGCCTGCGTCATCAAGTTTCAATTTTATATTTAAGGTGGAATTGTTTTTTAAAGGCGGTGATACCGGGGTTACGCGCAGGGTATCTCCTTTTTGTGATGCAATCAGGTAAGAATTATCTTCTTCATATTTAGGCAAAAAATCTTTTGTGTTTTCATCGGTGGGGTCGAAAATATATTCAGGCTCGCCTTTTTCATCGTAGGAGACAGAAATGGCATGGTTAAATCCCAATACCGGTGCTTCAATATTCAATCGGCTGCCTGAGGAGATTAGAATGACATCCGATTCCACCCCAGCGAGTCGAAACATGGCTGTAAGTAATGCGGATTTATCTCTACAAACGCCCCCTCTTGTTTCAAAGGTATAGGTGACATCATGGGGTTCCAGCCCTGGCCTGTATTTTTCTCCATCCACACCCAAATATCTTATATGGTTGGCAACCCAATAAAAAATCCTGGAAACTTTCTCTTTTCTCGTTTTAGCTCCTTTAATTAATTCGTTGACCTTTGCTTTTATTTTTTCGTTTGTTTTCATATGGGGTTTGACAATATGATAATACCACCTGGATATATCCTCCCAGGTTTTTACTGTGGTCATTTTAATATGATGGGCAAACAGGTTGTACAGTTCGATATGAGGCTCATAAACGATAATCGGAACATTTGAAACATTCCATTTATAAATGATATCACCACCCTTTTTCTGGATTGAATGCTGATATTTTAATCCTTTGTTGTTCAAATCGTGAATGTATAATTTAACATCTTTGGGAAGCGATACTTCCTTGTATTTGTTTAAAAAGGGGCTGTAATCCTCAATATCAAAAGAGTCGAAATAATTATTTTCCATGGCTGTTTTCTTTATTTGCAGTTTTTGTCTGGTGTAGATAATATCCCCAATTTGCACATCAGTTAATTCCCCTGTCAATACCTTTGACAATTTCGAATAGATATTTGCGCTTCCTGAAAAGGTATCATCTTTTTCTTTCAAGAGTTTGTCAGGGGCAAATGGAACAATGGTACCATCTGGTTTTATTAGTTCAATGGCTTCTACTTTTACATTATGATAGTGGGTGTTATACCAGAAGCGAACAGAATTATCTTTCCGGGCATTATCGTTCAGGATTTTCCTGTAATGTTCAGTCATTGTAGAACCCAGGCAATGAATATCAAGTGCTGTTATTTCATGATTAATGTGGACGGCGTCACTTTTTGGAAAGTCCTTGGCATCTACTTTTTGAAGCATTTTTACTGCGTCGTTTTTCGGTATATATTCTCCCTTCAGAAACGAAACGAGAACAATTAACAGGAGTAAAACAACTTTTTTCATCCGGACCTCCTAAAATATTAACTCGTGCTTCGTAGCGAGGCTACTTCGCAGAGTAGTATTTATTTAAGTTAGAAGTTAATAAAATTAATTTTTTAAGCTGCATAAATTAAAAAAATTAAAATGAAACACAAAGGGTGGCCCCTGAGTGACATTAAGCAAGTAATCAAGAGGGTCAAGTCTTGCATTAATACATCGTTGCACTGCAAATGTTGAAAAGCAAGACTTAACCCTTTTATTCGTTTTTATAGGTATAAGTGAAAAAATTACGCTTTTACGCAGGCATCGGTGGGACAGACATCAGCGCATTGGGGCTCATCATAATGGCCTTCACATTCTACGCAAATATTGGGATCAATTTCATAAAACTCCTCACCTTGCGAAATTGCTTCCACCGGACAAACAGCTTCGCAAGCTCCACAATTGATACACTCTTCAGTGATTTTTAAAGCCATATTATTTCCTCCTAATTCTTAAGGCTTATTCTAATGAGAAAGTAAACTTTTGTCAATAAAAAATGGTAAGAAACTCTAATTTTAGGTATAATATTTAATGCAAAAAAACAATTCCAGAATCGATTGCGTATTTGTCTTTTACAATAAAATGGAGGTATCAGTTGAAAAAAATAATCAACAATAACCAATTAACGCTCGCTGCTGTGCTGTTTATGTTTATATGGGTTCTTTTTGTGGGCCCTTCATTGATGGGCCAGGAGCCGAAAGGGAAAACCGAACCCAATAAAGAAGATCGCTCGAATATGAAGAATTTTTCCATCATTGAAAAAGTTCTACCAACTCCCGAAGATCTTAAAGCCGGTTTTGAGTCTATCACTGGGAAAGATGCCGGTACTTACTTGAAATTCCTGGCTTCGGATTTATTGGAGGGAAGAGACACTGGCAGCATGGGATATGATATTGCAGCCGAATTTGTCAGCACCATGTTTGCCCTCTGGGGTATCCAACCTGCTGGTGACGTTCCACAAAAGACCCCTGATTTCCGACATTTTTCTCCCCCTGGGAGTGAAAAAAAGGAGAAATCCCAACGAAGCTATTTTCAAGAAGTGGAAATGAAAGAAATCATGAACCAGGACAGCCGTGTTACAGTGGAATATGTGAAGGGGACTGAAAGCAAATCAAGAACCTTTTATCCCGACATCGATTACCAGTTTCGATCCAGTTACACCCAGATGTTATCTGCCCCAGTTGTTTTTGTGGGCTATGGGATTTGTGAGGAAGGGAAAGAAATTAAATACGATGACTATAAAAAGATGGATGTAAAAGGGAAGGTTGTAATGATGTTTTCCGAAGTTCCTGGGAAAGATGATCCCAAATCTCCTTTCAACACAGACAAAATGAAGAAAAAATATTTTCCCCGAAGTCCAATGATGAGGCGCCAAACATCGCCAAAGATTAAACTGGCCAAAGAGAAAGGAGCTGCTGCTGTTATCCTGGTGGAAAATTCCCCTGAAAAAAATCCGGATGTTCCCAAAAGAGTTTTGGCTTCCAGGGAGATCAATGATGAAAAGCCCATTATTCCAGGAAAGCGTCGTCATCTGAGCCTGTTTCAGTCATCCATTCCAATGCCCTGGGCAACCCTGCCCACAGTCCGCGTCTCCCGTGATATGGCTGATGTTATACTGGGATATGCAGGGCAGCGGGTGGAAAAACTGAAGTCAACGATAGAAAAAAATTTCCAACCCTATTCTTTTGCACTGCCCGGGGTCTCTGTCAAAATAGAAAGCACGGTAGAAGAAAAGCTAATCCGAAGCCGGAATGTATTGGGTTATATTGAGGGTTCAGACCCGGAACTGAAAGATGAAGTGGTTGTGATTGGTGCTCATCTGGATCACCTGGGCAAACGAGGGGATTATATTTTTAACGGTGCCGATGACAATGGGTCTGGCTCAGTAACAGTTATGGAGATCGCACAGGCCTTTGCACTGAATCCACAAAAACCCAAACGCTCGATTCTTTTTGCCCTCTGGACCGGAGAGGAGAAAGGGCTGCTGGGTTCACGTTATTATGTTTTCCATCCCTTTTTCCCTTTAAAAAAGACTGTTTCCTATATCAACCTGGATATGATCAGCCGTGAATGGACAATGCCCCGCTTAAAAATGGCAGCGAAACGATTTGGTGTAACGTTGGATGAAAAAATCTTAGAATCCATTGACGCGTCAAAATTTCTATCCCTCTCCCTTTCCCGCTCCGATGAGGTGCTTAATGCGTTAAAGGAGAATAACCAGTACGTGGGACTGCAGCTTCACTTTAGAATTACGGATCAATGGATGGGAGGCAGTGACCATGCACCCTTTGGCTATTATAAAATTCCCTGGGCCTCCTTTTTTGGCTCTTTGACTGAAGACTACCACCAACCCTCTGATAGTTTTGAGAAGGTCAGTTTGAATTTAATTGAAAAAGTTGGCCGTTTAAGTTGGTTGACCATCTTTTCCCTGGCCAATAAATGATTTCAGTTGACATCTTCTTCGATTAGATTGACGGTATAATGGGATGTGGAATCGTGGAATAGTAATATAGTGTAATGATGGAATATAAATATAAATATGAAGATTCTGGTTCCCGGGACCTGCTGATACTGGTGGATAAAAAGGACAATATTCTCGGTTATGAGGATAAGGAAAAATGTCACCGGGGAAAGGGGATGCTGCATCGGGCCTTCTCGATTTTTATCTTCAACAGCAGTGGTCGGCTGCTGCTTCAGGAGCGGAGCGCAGCCAAACCGCTCTGGCCTTTATTCTGGTCCAACAGCGTTTGCAGCCACCCCCGAAAAGGCGAAGATTACCTATTAGCTGCCCAAAGGCGGTTAAAAGAAGAGATCGGCCTTGAGACACCGCTGCATTTCCTGTTTAAGTTCCAATACCACGCGCCTTTTAAAACCATAGGCTCTGAAAACGAACTTTGTGCGGTATATATTGGTAAGTCTGACGAGCCAGTGGACATTAATCCGCGGGAAATCGCTGTATGTCGGTATATAGATCTGGAGGAACTGGAAAAGGATATCCGGACCCGTCCCCACGTTTATACCCCCTGGTTCAAACTGGAATGGCAGTGCATTCAGCAAAACCACAAAAAGGATATCGAAAAGTTATTAAAAAACGTTTAGGCACTTCATTTATTTTTTGTCTGGAGCCTTTTTTTAATTAACCGAAAATAGTAGAAATTATTCTGAAGGGATTAAAAAGTAAGCTGCGGACCCGCAAAATATTTTATGCCGAAGGGTCTAACCTCATTTGTTATTTTTTAATGAAGTATTCCCCTTCCCATTCGTAAACCAATATTGTACTTGAAATTAACTTTCCCTTGTAAGTGCCCTCACCCTGGATACCCTCGTACTGACCTGTGCCTTTTGTCATTTTCATAGTCCCTTCAACAGTGGTGACAGGTTTACCCTTAGAAGAAAGTGTAGTCTTAGTCATTCCTTTCGCTTCCGAAAAGACCACATCGCCATTTAGGGACATTTTTGAATATGTCACATGAGGTCCGTTGCCCATAACATAGTCACCAAATGCCACGTAAACCGTTTCTGCTCCACACATAAACTTGTTCTCCCCTGTACTTTTATTAATCCCTTCAGATTTCAACACATAAAGAGAATGGCCTTTCGTGTCTTCGACATCAATTTTATGCTGTATCGTGTAAGCAGTTATTACTTCCCCTGCTACCTTGATCTTCTTCTGAGCCAATGAGGGGGTCACACAAAAAGCAAAGATTAAAACGAGACTAATGAATAGTCCCATGAATCGTTTTGATTGAATCATTTTCATCTATTTCACCTCCTTATATAAAAAAGCTAAGCCCGCAGCCTTTTTTCATACGAGAGTATATTAGAAGAAATATTGAAGAAAGTCAATATGTAGGAAGGAATAATTTTTATTTATGACCTAAAAAGAGGTTAGAAAAATAAGAAATCCTGAAATTTGCAATTTTTGTCTGCCTAGTACCCTTTTTAACGCAGTTGGTTTTGGAAAGAAACTTAAAAGAAAATAAAAAAAAGGGTTGCGCTCTTGACAAACCTTTCTAATTGGTGTAAATCTCTATTCAATGTCGCCTAATTTTGTTCCTTTTAGGGGACAGAAATTTTGGAAGGAGGTGAGTTGATCATGAAAAGATTTTTTATTATTCTTTTAAAAATTGTTCTGATTGCTTCTCTTTTTTCACCAGCTTACGCCCAAATGAAGCGGATCTATAAATTTAAAAAAGTACAAATCCCATTTAATCTTAAACATGAAGATTCGATAGTAAAAAAAGGTAAATATGATCTGGAGTTTTTAAAGCTTGAGTCACAAAGCGCATATTATCTCAGAATTATAAAGAAAAAGAAGTTTCTTTTTACTATACCTGGAAAGCAATTAAGTTATAAGACCGATAAAGATGGTATGGCTCAGTATCATGATCCCAATATTCCTGAAAATCCTACATTAAAAATGAGGAAAGATCCAAAAGATAAAATATTATATATAATATTCGAGTCAGGTAAAAAAACATCTATATGTCCCTTTATCAAAGCGAGATTTAAATTAGAATATGAATAGAAATTAAAAAATTGAGATGTGGCCAGATATTTTATTTATTTCATTCTCAAATTCTGGTATATCGGCTTAAGTGCCCCCCCTACGAGTTTCTTTTTTACCGGTTTCTTTTTTTGGTTTTCTATCCATTCTTAAAAACAGGTGATAGTATTGTTTTTTTTTAATAACCTTGCAGCCTGAGGCTATTTTTGCTATGATTGATATCTAATAAACAATTTTGTCTCAATGGATCATAAAATGTTAACGATTTTAAAAAAATATTTAATGCCTGACCCTTCCGGCGAACCCACCGAAACGATGACACAGTCTCAGAGGATTCATATTGCCACCTGTGTATTACTGTTGGAAATGGCAAATGTGGATAATAACTTTTCTATCAGTGAAGAGACCATCATACGAGAAATACTTGAGAAAGAATTGAGCATCCCTGGAGAAAATGTGGATGAGATAATGGGACTTGCAATCCAGGACAGGCAGGAGGCAGTCGATTTATATGAATACACCCGGTTTATTAACCGGGTTTTTTCCCGGGATGAGAAACAAACGTTGATTGAATTGGTATGGAAAGTCATCTATGCCGATGGCGTATTGGATCAGTATGAGGATTATCTGGTACACAAGTTGGCAGACCTGCTCCATCTTGAACATGAAGACCTTATTGCCGCTAAAATCAAGATGAGGCCTGATAAGTATAAAGGACGCTAATGACAAAGACCGCGGGAATAATCACCTTTGCAATCTTTGGCGATCATCAATTCACCAGTCCCCTTTTTGTCCTCATTGGGCAGGGTTTATTTTTTTTTTATTGTCCTCCTTTTGAGACCAAGAACTTCACCATTTCTTTGTGACCGTTCTTCTGGGCTAGATTCAGGGGTGTGAATCCAAGTTTAGAACTGATATTGATATCCGCTCCTTTGGCAATCAGTAATTCTGCGACTTTTACATGACCTTTTGCCGCAGCCCAATGCAAACAGGTCTCCCCATTTTTATTCTTTATGTTGAGATCTGCGCCTTCTTTGAGTAATAGTTCAACTGCTTTAATGTGACCAACACTTGCGGCATAAACCAAAGGGGTGTTACCATTGTTATTTTTTTTATTGATATCTGCACCCTTAGAGATCAGGAGTTTTAAAAGGTTAATGTCTTTCATGGTAGCAGCCGTATGCATCGGAGCAGCACCATATTTATTTGTCGCATTGACATTTGCTTTTTTAGAAATCAAAAATTCAGCGACCTCTAAGTTGGCAGCACGAATTGCATGTTCCAAAGGCGTATCACCTTTGGTATCCTTTTCATTCACTGGAGCATCTTTACTGATCAATAATTCTGCTATTTCCTTAAAGCCCTGCCAGGCTGCCAGGTGTAATGGCGTTTCCCCTTTTTTGGTTTTTGCAGTGATAAGTGCTCCTTTGGCCAGAAGCAACCTGACAAATTCTTTCTGATTGGTTAGGATTGCAATGTGTAACGGTGTCGCACCTCTTTTTTCTATAGCATTGATATTCGCCCCTTTAGCAATCAATAACTCAGCAATTTCTTTGTGGCCTTTATGTGCGCAAAAATGAAGGGGGGTTTGCCCTTCCTCATCTTTAGAATTAACATCAACTCCTTTGGCAAGCAGTTCTCGTACTTTTTTTATGTCACCCTTACTTGCAGCGTCATGGATCTCTGAGCCGATAAGGAAAGGTGTGAATAGAAATAATAAAAAAGGTAATAAGTAAAACAATTTAAATTTCATGGCATACCTCCTGTTAAAAGATTATAATGATTATTAAAATGTTTTCAAGCATACCCAACACTCAATATTAAAATCTTTTCCTTCTCAAATTGTTTTTCCACTTTTACCCAGTCTTCGGTAGTAGAACAACATGTTTGGATACAATTCTTATTTGCCCTTATTTCTTCCTATTTGATTTCTGTATTATTCACTTCTACTTCTCGCCTGTCCCTATAATACCTGGAAGCTGTGTGGCTTAACTTTTACGGGAAGAAAAATAAAGCATTGCAACTTTTTAATTTTTTTCTCGTAGAATAAAGATGGAGGGAATATAAAAAAAACAATTTTAATGACAGTGACACTGTTAATTGTTTTAGCAAGCTTTTCATTCGAAGAAGTTGCTGCATTCATTAAATGATTTTACATTCTCTTGCGACGGAAAACAGATACCATTTTTTCTTTCTCCTTTTTATCGCATAATCCTTCATTTATCATTTCAAAGGGCGTTTTTCCGTTATTGTTCTTTATTGTTTGTGAAGCGTTAAATTCAATTAAAATCTTAGCTGCGTTTAGACTGCACATCTCTACTGCCTTGTGTAATGGAGAATTTTTTTCGTTATCAAGTGGGTTAACATTGTGCCCATTTTGACACAATAAACGTGTAATTTTATAGGCATCTATCACCGTTGAGCGATGGAGTGCTGTAAATCCCGAGTTATTTGGAATGTCTATTGTACATCTATTTTCTATTAAAGTGAGTATGGATTCAATATTTTTATCAAAGAGAGATGCAATATTTATTGGAGTATTTCCACTATTGTCTTTTATGTCTGGATCCAGGCCATTAACGATCAATAGTTTTACCAAATCAGCATGATTCCGTTTAGCTGCCCAATGTAGAGGCGATTCACCCTCATCATTCCTTTTATCGATGGTAAAAATTATTTTAGGATTTTTTTTAATGATATTATTAACGAAAGCAGTATCGCCAATCATTGAAGCAATATAAATGTCTTCTTTCGCACCGTGTTTTATCAGCAGGTTGGCTGTATAGCAGCCTCCATTTGTGGCAGTTGCATATAATGGGGATCTTCCCCACCTATCCAATGCATTAACATCAGCACCTGCCTTAATTAATGCTTGGGCCGCCAATGTTTGTGTTTGCCAGCATGCACTGTGTAATGGAGTTTGTAAATATTTGTCTTTTGCGTTTGGCATAGCACCGGATTCTATTAAGTATTGAATGATTTTCACCTGGCCATATGCCGCTGATGCATGAAGGGGAGTTAAGCCATCCTTATCTTTCAAATTAGCGTCAATTCCTTTCTTGAGCAACTCTATAACTTTTTGGATACTTGCATATTTACCTGAATAAAGGTGCAAAGCAGAAGAATATTTTAATTCATTTTCTGATGGTGTTTCATTCAACTTTGATGCAATGCTTGTTTTATCGACTTTCGTATCTCCAGCATCTGTCATTTTATTTAGACAAATCATGCATAAAAAGATTATGGGGAAATTCGCCTGTCCCCTCTTCACCTTTTCAAACACACTTGCAGCTTCATGGATATTTGAGCCGGTAAGGAAAGGTGTGAATAGATATAATAAAAAAGGTAATAGGTAAAACGATTTAAATTTCATCGCGTACCTCCTGTTGTACCGTGGTTGGGAAGCCTATCACTTGAACAGTAGAGTAGTTTGGATGTAACCAAGCGCTTCACTCAGCCACCTTGCCGTGAAACATCGAATAGGTAAAGAATGTGTAATAATCGGTGTGGTTTAAAATGAAGTCCGGTGACTCTGGCAGGCAAAGACGCTGATACTCTTCTCGGTCCTCCTGTCCCAGTTCTGATTCTACTCCTGGCCAACGCATCTGAAAGAGCGCTGTCAAAGCGCTGCGAAGATCATCCGTCAGCGGGGCATGGGCGTCACCTGCAAAGGTTCGGGCCGTGCATTCCTCCAGGCCTGCGTCACGGAACCAGCCAAGCGCGCGCAAAAAGTGTGATTCCGGCTTCTTCCCTTTGACGAAAGGGGCAATCCCCGCAGAAGTCGCATTAAGGCGGGCCTCCAACAGAGGATATCCCGGAAGGAGTTTTTCATAGGACCAGGCCAGGATAGCCACACTGCCTCCAGGCTTCACCACCCGTACGAGTTCCTTCACCATTGGCAAAGGTTCAATAGGCGCGTATCCCACGCAATCCACACTCCATGCCCAGTCAAAAGTATCATCATCAAAGGACAGCGTGTTTATGTCTCCTTGTCGGAAGGAAATCCTCTCCGACACGCCAGCCTTCTTCACGATGTTCTTTGCGTAAACCATGAGCTCAGGGGACAAATCAAGGCCGGTGATATGTCCTGCAGGTCCCACTCTCTCTGCCAACAACAAAGCCTGAAGGCCGATGCCGCATCCTGCATCCAATCCGCGGCTTCCCAAAGGAAACTGCAGTGCCTGGATCGCGGAGCGAAGGATGGGCTCTCTCAAAGGATTGGATACGTACGCCATCTGCACAAAGTAGTCGATATCGGACACTGTCCCTCCTATCAATCTGAAAGATTACCAGCTAGAGCCAATCCGCGCAGCCGGTTACCACAGTCCTATAAAATTTTGCTTCAAGTAAAAAGTAATAATTGCATTTTTTTTGTTATGCCAATTGAAATACTAATCCTTATTATTTCTCAACAATTTCAATGTATGATGAATCAAACTTAAATCGCCCCATGAACCATGTCCGGGTATCACGATTCTACTTTGTGGAAATTTTTTTGATAATTTTTTCAATGAATGTGGCCATTCCTTTATATCAGCGTCACCAGTATATCCTAAACCTTTCCAGCGAAGTGCTTTTACAATACAACCACCAAATAATATTTTTCGTAGATGAAAATAAACTACAATATTATCTTTAGTATGACCAGCACCTGGATAATATATCTCTACTATCTCATTTCCGATTTCAAATTTAAAGCCATCGTTTACTTTAAATGTATGATTCGGTGGTTTAAGTTCAGTTTTCTTAAATGCTTCATAATACCGCTTATACTTTGGTTGCTCCAACATATCGGCAATATTATCTTGATTTGGATCTTTTAATTTTTCATTCAGTAATCTGACTGTTAAATCAGACCCGTAAACAGGAATATTTTGTTCCAATAAATATCCATTACCACCTAAATTATCGCGGTGAAAATGGGTATTGATAACCCTGAGATTCATTTTACTATTATTTTTCTTTATCCATTCCACAAGCAATTTGGTTGCATTATTTTCCCAGGGAGTATCAATAAGAATGAAATCTGAAGATGTTAATTTACATAACAGGGAATTTGCCGGCCATGGGAAAGAATGGGTAACGATGTACATGTCTTTCTCTATTTTTCGTACTATTAAATCGTTACTTAGTTTCAATGTGTCAGAGTCATTCCTTTTGGAATAAGACACATTTGTTCCCGCAATAATAGTGAATATAATTACAACGATTAAAAGATATTCTTTCATGTTAATTTTTCGTATTTTGTAGGGCATAACACGAAAATCAGCGGTGCGGTTTACCGCATCCGCTGCATTGTATCTTTCGAGTTTTTGTCTAAATTAATTCAAAATTTTCATTTGGTGTCCCAAAAAATTCATTCTTTGTTAATTTGTCAGGCAGTATTTTATTGGCCTCTTTGTACTTTTTGCTATTAATTAAATCTAGCCCTGGTATAATAGTTTTTAATTTGGGATGTTTGATGAAATCTTTTAGCGATTCTGCTGGTAGTTCCGGAGTTTGTAATATAATTAGCTCTTCTAAGTTTGGAGCCTTTGAGATACCCGAGATATCTTGCAGTCTTTTCATCGTATCAATATATACACGACGCAATCTCGTTAATTTGTTTAATTTGGGGAATTTTAAAATTTTGCTGCACCATGTGAGTTCAAGGTATTGAAGAGATTCCATATCTTCAATAAAATCGATGTTATCTAATTTTTTTAAGTTAAATAACTTTAATGCTTTTATTTGTTTTAATTTCCGAAATGAATCATAATCTTTCAACTGTGTGCCTTGATACAATAGAATCTCTAAATCTTTAAGTTCATTTAAAAAGTCTAGGCTTTTTGTGGAGATTCCACATATAGCAAACTCTTTAAGTTTCTTTAAATTTGATACAACAGAGATACCCTTTGCAATATCATGAATCTCTAAACTTTCTAGGTGTTTAAAGTCAACAAGGAAATCAAGAGACTTCACAGTAATTTTAGATTTCTCCACTCTTAAACCTTTGTGCCCTTTTCCAACCATTTCTTGTGCAATTTCTTTAAGCTTATCTTCATTCCATTGGGGCCGTAATTGTCTTGTTTGTATTTTACTTTTTAACATTAGTAAATTCCTTTATCGAACTATTACTACACTGCACGCACTACTTTCTTAAATTATACAATTTCCTTTATAAAACATCAAGCATTTTAAGAATCCCTGTTAACCGCTATATGATATAATAAAATTTAACATTTTTTTCGCGAATGCCCTTCACCCTGATCATGAGGGCGTTTGCGAAAAAAATTTAAACGTGCAAATTTCATAAACGCAGATGTGTAAAAGCTCTCGTCTGAAAAAAGCTCATAATGAGCCTTTCTTGAGGAAAAACACTGGTTTAATATATCATATGACCGCTATCCAAAATCCACCACTTAATTTTAAGTGCTGGTGATATAGTTGTAGCACGAGCTATTTTTCGTTATTTTTTGCCTACTATTTTCTGTTTTGCAGATGCTCCTCTGCGAAGTAGCTTCGCTACGTAGCATGAGTTACACTGGTTGACACAAATTGATGCCGTTGTGTTTCACTTTTTCGGCGGGGTTGTTTTGAGCCAAATCGCCACTCCAAAGACAATCATCCCAATGATGCCCAATAAGGTCACCCAGAAGCCGGCTAGAGGGATCTTAGAGATAATTAAGAATGTCCCAAATGAACCTTTACCGGAGCTGCCCAATGTGACTAAACCAAGATCTACAATTGGTATCAGTGAAGCAGCACAACAGCACAGCATTGCTGCAAGACTCAGTAGCTTAAAGATTCTTGGCTTCACGAAAACCAATCCTATAAACAGTGTCAATCCTATCAAGACCGTAATGAGCAGCCAGCTCACGCTCCATCCGTTGACTCTTCCTCCGGCAACTGCGATGGAGCCGAGATCAAAGCCACTTACCCAGGGAAGAAACATCCCCACTAAAACCACAACTGACACAACAAGAGATGCAATCAACCATTGCTTATTGCTGCTTCCTGGCATATCAATATCAGAGTTTGGCTTTTCTTTTGTCATCATTCGTCTCCTTTATATGTTTGTGATTCACTTTGCTCGTTCCACAATTTCATCAATTTATTTAAAAGACATAAATACCTTACGCTGTATATACAGTAAATAACAACGATTAATTACTAATAAAATCATGAACCAACGTATTAAACCGATCTGCCTTTTCAGCACTTATCAGGTGGCCTTTATCAAGTATTTCTACTTTAACATCAGCAATATTTTTTGCAAGTTGTTTGGTATTTTCAGGATTACCGACTAGCCCATCTCTTTTACCCAGAAGTAATAAGACAGGCATGTTGAGACTTTGTAATTGTTGGTGTGTGAAGGGCTGTGGACGTGCCTGCCGAGAGATGACGCCTTCCACTATTAAACGAAACCATTCACCTACTGCTTTATTGGTTTGAGGATCATCGCCAAAAGTAATCCCTAAAAATATGTGTCGTTATTCTTCCTTTTTTATTTTTTTAATTTGAATAGCCAGAGGACCCCAAATAAACAGCAAGTGAAAAATTACTCCTGCACTGAGAATATAAGAAATTTCATCATAACATTCTGTGCCTTTCAGTTTTAAAGAGCATCCGAGGATGACTGCTCCCCAAATAATAGCACTGGCTATAATAAAAACTCCGATTGATTTCTTAAGCTTATCCATTTTTACTCCTTTTTATTGTTTAAATGATTTATGTACAATAAAATTCCATTCAAACTCATCTTGCAATTATCAATAAAGGTTAAATAGAAATCCTTTGAGAAATTATAAAATATAAATATAAAGTGACCCACTGTCCCTGGTTTTTCTGTTGTCCGGAACATACTAAAGAGTCGAATCGTATAGTCGCTGTTTACGGTATTCGTCGATATAGATAGTCATGGGTTCTGGTATCTGATCTCTGTAAAGTCCTATCTTGAAATAGAAATAGTTCGGTGTTGTATATCCATATTTCTCAGAATATGCTGTACGTCCAGTGTAATCGACAATATTCTCCTCGTTCATCCATGCTTTAATACGTCCATTCTCCTTTGTAGAAAACCGTATGTGAAATTTGAAATCAAGCCATTTGTTTCTGATATCTACCTTCTGTTTGTAGAGGTCTACTTTATCCTCTTTAATTTGACATGTAATTCGAAGTTTGCCCGATTTATATCTCAATGCAATCACCGGGTTATTAACACTGAAATTCTCGGATTTACTATACTGTTTCCACTGAGCAATGACCAATCTAGAAGATACTATGGGAAAATCTGTCGGAAGGAATATGCTGAAGGAGTACGAGTAATAGATATCTTCGTGTGACACAAGCTTACGAAACTCTGCTAATTCCGCTCGTTCAAGAATTGTTCCTTTTTCATCATCCATTTGATCGCCCGGGCGGAGTGTTATTTTGCACGCAGATTTTCCATGTTTGACGACTTCTGACTGTATCTCTACTGCGCCGGGTAGAAATCTCCAATCGCTCCAAATTGTACTCAATCTCTTCGATTCAAATCCATCATAGATATCCACTCGCTGATTTGTATGACAAGAAGAGACGAGTAGCATACTGCAGATAAGCAGGACCTTTATAATTCGCATTATCGCCTCCTTCCAATAAGTTACATATCATGGATCAGTTAACATCTATTTCTGCCTGACACTGTGTTTCATTTAATAATTCATTTCTTTTAGCAAAATCCAAATTTCACGGCCCAGTCCAACAACAGCTTGCATAGCCTACCCTGCGAAGCTTAAACGTAGTAGGGGCAGCTACAAAGTCGAATCGTTAGCCTAAGATTTGGAAATACATTAGTTTTAAAGTTAACTCAATAGGATTGCTCTAGTTGAATAAAGTAACGACTTCTTGTCTCATATTGAGCTAGGGTGCGAAAAATGGCAATCTATCACTGAAATCCTGGGATCGAATCACTATCTTCTCCAGAGGGAGTCCCAATAGTGTTCACCCGGCATCGTCGGACAGTCTCCTAGGCTTCCGCCCTTTCCGATTGAATCGGTTTTACTGAAATTCTCTAATTTTTTCAATATCACCATTCAAAGGATCAACCAATCCTTTTCTCTTAAATATTTTTTTGTACTATATAGGATATAAAAAGTCAATAGAATTTTCAAAAAAACTCAACATTATACTCAAAAGGATTATTATTCACCGCAGAGAGCGCAGAAAACGCAGAGGTTTCTATTTTATAAATGGGCGCAATTCTCTCCTGGCCACAGCCCGGACAAGCCGGAACCAAAAAGAAACTGGCTTGTCCGGAAAATTACAAATTACAAATCCCAAATTACAATGCTACTCTGCGAAGTAGCCTCGCTACGTAGCACGAGACAAATCCCAAATCCAAAATCCCAAATTACAAAACAAAAAAAGTTGAGAAAAAAAATGTCTGTAAACATTCTATATTAAACTCTTTACAGACTTGCCAAATAATATTTTGCCAGAAAATGGCAAGACTTTGCGATTAGGTAACCTTTTTAATTCCTCAAGGCAAACATTTGGCGTCTGTCCCAGAAACCAGTGAAGCCGGAACCAAAAAATTTAAATCTCCGTATAAAATAAACATGAAGGAGGTTTTGTATGCGATTCTATAAATCACTATTTATATTTTTAATAATTACATTGTTTTCTATTGCCAACACGTCATATCCCTGTACCACCTTTTGTTTCCAAAATAATGGAGATTGGATTTACGGCAGGAATTTTGATTGGGACGTTGAACACTGCCTGATAATGGTAAATAAGAGGAACATATCAAAGACCGCATGGGTTGAACAGAATCCAGCAAAATGGATAGCTAAATATGGCAGTGTTACTTTTAACCAATATGGTCGGGAATTTCCCCTGGGTGGAATCAATGAAGCCGGACTGGTTATCGAATGTTTGTGGCTGCAGGACAGCGAATATCCCCATAGTGATCCCCGGCCTGAAATATCAGAGTTACAATGGATCCAGTATCAATTGGACACTGCTGCCAGTATAAATGAGGTTTTAGCCAGCGACAAAGTTATCAGGATCTCTAGACAACGTGCTGCCCCCCTCCATTTTCTTGTTTGTGATAGAAAGGGCGAAGCTGCGGTGATTGAATTTCTGAAAGGGCAAATGATCTCCTATATAAAAGAAAATCTGCCCACAACAGTTTTGACCAACAATACATACCAATACTCAAAGGATTTATTAAAAAGTTTTAAGGGAGACGAGACCAGCGAAACGTTCAGGCTTTCCAGCTATTCTATTAAGCGGTTTATATGGGCCGCTAAGGGTGTGAAGAACTGGGATGCCAAAAAATTCAAATCACCAATAGATTATGCTTTCCAAATACTTGATAAGGTTTCCGTAAACAGAACGATGATCAGGGTGGTTTATGATGCAAAGAATGGTTATATCTATTTTAAGACAAAGTCTGTTCCCCATCTTAGTTATATAAATATAAAGAAGCTGGATTTCTCCTGTTTGACACCAGTAAAGATATTGGACTTATATTCAAGGAATAAAGGTGATGTAACGTCGGATCTTTGCGATTATACATTTAAGGCCAATCACGAATTGATCCGTAAATCCTATTCAGAAACCGGATTTTTGCGAAATATACCGGAAAATATTATCAAAATGGCAGCTCATTACCCGGGAACACTACCATGTAATAATCAATGATTTCCTCTCCCTGCCGTTTATGTAAAATATTATTAAGTAAATAAAAAAAATTGATGGCATCAGAGGATGAAAGCGTAAATGGTGTAAAAGGTGCCAGGCGAAATTTTTGATTCCATCCTCTTTTCTCGTTGGTGTAAACATCATATACATAGAATAATCCTTCATGAATGAACCTTTTCACAAAGGGATTGGAACAATCGATAAAAGTTATATTTTTACCTCTCTACCCCTCTATCCCTCTCTTTAATTTGTATCTCGTATTCCAGGATTCGATGATTTAAAATTGGATCAGTGATGAACAGTCGGTTTCCCAAAACGATGATTTCATTACACTCTTTGGTTACAGGTGCCTCGGCAATCACATTTCCACGAGGGTCGAACACCAGGATTCTTAAATGATCCATCTCTCGGTCCAGGGGGAGTTCACCCTTGACTACCTTGAAGGTATCGGGTGTTACTATGACTCCCGGGATTTTTTTAAATTCTTCCAGTGTTCGTTCCCGCTTTAAGACCAACAAGTAAATCCTATTTTCCGCATCGATGCCGATATCTTTACAGATGGGCTCGAGAATACCCCTGGTTCGCATTCGTTGAAATGAAATCCCACGGCTGTGGCTGAGCTTCTTGAATTTGGATGCGCCCCAGTTAGCCGGGCGTTTTATTTCAATTTCATCTCCGTTTTTGTTTATATTAACGTCAACCGGTAAATTAAAGGGCGTATGGTAAGTAATGGCCAAAGTCATTTCCCCATCCAGGTTGTATATCCTGATCACAGGGGCATAACCGTTGGCAACGATTATATTGTCTCTTCCATCCAATGAAATCTGCAGTATTTCCGAGTCCAGGTAACTTTTGGATGTATCGTGAAATAATCCGATATCCCTTATCGATTTTCCTTTTTCATCCTTCATGGAGACCAGGGTCCTGGATTTAAATGTTTTTTTATGGTCGTATACGAGCAGTTGATTTTTGGAGGTAATCCCGAACCAATGAACACAGCCTTTTTGCCTTATGATTTTCTTACTTTTTCCAAGGGGGCTGAAATACTGTATCCTGAGGGACCCGTTTTCCAGCACCACCAGGTCGTCTTCGGGTGAAAAGGTAATAATACGAGGCCTGTACAGGTCTCCTGGGCCGCGCCCCTTCCTGCCAATGGTGCGTAGGTATTTCCCGTCCCGGTCAAACACCTTAATATGATGGTTATAGCTATCGGAGATATAAATATCGCCTTTTTTATCTACAGCCACGTAGTCCGGCGTTCTAAAGAATTTTTGTTCATCCTCTTCCTCGTCACCGCCCCAGACTCGTACCAGTTTCAGTTTTAATTTCCCTTTGCAGGCGTTAATCTCATCAAGGGTATTATGAACCAACCTGGCCTTCTTCTCCGCCACCAGGGTCAAGAAAGAACAGACCATGATTAATATGGCTGACAAAAATGTCAGAAAATTTCTTTTTTTCATAATCAGTTCCACTCCTACTTTGTCAATATATTTCTCCAAAAATTGATTGCGAAGGTTGTAATAATCTAAGCCTATCAGTCTTCTGCTTTTCTTAAGCTTCCGCCCTTACCGGTTGAATCGGTTTTGCTGAATTCCTCCAATTTTTTCGATATGACCATGCAGCGAATCAACCAATCCTTTTCTCTTTAGTATTTTTTTGTACTATATAGGATAGAAAAAGTCAATAGAATTTTCAAGAAAATTTCAACCGTCAAATGTGAGGACGCACTTCTCGCCTAGCACCCAAACCATGAATTGTGGATTAATCTCATGCCGACTGTATTTTGTATGGTCTAACAGATAAGCTTTATATGAGTGATTCTCTAGGGCTATATACAATCTGGAAGCATTAAAAATTAATAAAAAAAAAAGTTAAAGAGGATTTATACCTTTTTTCACCGATATAAAAAAGGGGGCTATTCGTTTCTGAAGTCATCTGGTTCTTTCTTCCCTGCCTGCCTTTTCAGTATGTCTCGCACAACTAATGCCGACCTATCTTCGGCGGCCAGTCTGTTGGCAATGTCAGCAATTGCTGCCTCATAGTCTGGTTGAAACTCAGCCGGAACCTGGCAGTGTACTTCGTGCGTGAATTCCGCCCAGGCGTCTTGAAGTTTCGTTCGAATCTGGATTTCACAGATCATTGTATCCTCAACGACAGCGCGTCGCTTTCTGTAGGTCTTCACACGATCATAAGAAACATCTGCCAGAATGTGTATCCCTCTGTATCCGGTGCGCTTCGGATCTTTGATGTAGTCTTCCAGAGACCGCGGCTTGATGCGGAACTGCTTGGTAGCCTGGATGTAGTCGAGCATTCCGTAGCAATCATCAACAAACCAGCAAATCACTCTGGCGCCAATAAGGTCCGTGATAACTTCGGTGGGATAGTCAAACATGGGCCAGTTAGTCTTCTCCAGTTTCACGAGAAAACTAGTCAATGACTTGACTCTAGCGTTTACGTCAACAGCTTCACGAGGAAGCTCGTTTTCTACTGTGTAAGCCGAAGCCAGTCGCCCGAGCCTGATTTTGAGAACCTGGCTGATCGATTCCAATTCGTCGCCGTAGCAATCGAAGAACCTGATGGCTCTTTCGGTCAGGAATTCTATCCGTTCCTTCCGGGCTCGGGGCTTGGCCATGTCTCATTCCCTCCGGCTTCTTGCTCATAATAGATCATCCATTCTACCCTTAGCCTTTTCTGGGCGTTTAATTTCAGTTTATCCACTACTCCTCTCCAACGCACATACTTATCTCCTAAAACTACCGGCTTTCTTTTAAAGTAATTTCTTTTAACTTTTTTCTTCATAGCTTGCCTTCTGATATATTTTGTCTTTTTCGGCATCTTTTATCATTTCGCTTATTATACCACAAATGTCACCTAAGTGTCGGAGCCTACGGTTTAGAATTTTCAAAAAAATTTCAATCGTCAAATGTGAGGGCGCACTTCTCACATGCTAAAAAAATAGGAGCCCACAGAATGCTACTCGGCGGAGTAGCTTCGCTACGAAGCACGAGTGCTACTCTGCGAAGTAGCCTCGCTACGTAGCACGAGCACACAGAAAACACAGAAGGATCATTTTAAAGGTTTTCCCCGCCTTCCCCTTTTTTGTTTTAAGAATTGACTTTTAACATGACAGTCCTTATAATAGGTTTGTAATTTAATAACAATTTTTTGTACCTAATGGGAGGTCGTATGTTGCAGGCTAAATATAGTGTCGAAGAAAAACAAGCCCATTTTTTAAGTAATTATAAAATCTATGGGTTCAAGGATAAAAGTTCTATGCTGAGGGCGGCACTGGACCGCTTTATGAAGGATATGGAACTTGAAAGTCTAAGAAAATCTGCTGACTTATATTCTGAAATTTATTCCAAAGATGATGATCTAAAAGAATTAACCGAAACAGCAGTCACTTCAAACACGTCCTATTGATCATCGTCATCGATTGGTAAAAATTCGCGGGAAATTATCCCCTGAAAAAAAACAGGAAATAGACCAATCGTTAAGAATTGTTTTTGAACTTAATTAAAAAGGTATCAACGGTTAAGATATATTCACCGGCAATTAAAACAAAAGTCAATTTCTGGATTTCTTTTCAGAATGGCACAACACTTCTTCTTTTCCTTGCACCGTACATCTTTTGTCATAGATATTTAATAAAATTTATAATTCCGATAAGCCCCATCTTGCTAAACACTTTGAAAATCTGGTACAATGAAATATGGAGGATAAATGAAGAAATTATCTTTTCTATTAATTTTTCTCGCATTTTTCTTTTTACAATGTTCAAACGAAGCTGATTCATGGAATAGTAAAGGCATTGATCTTGCTGAATCAGGTAAACATGAAGAAGCAATAATAGCATATAATAAGGCTATACAGATTAAACCTGACGATCACATAGTCTGGTTCAACAAAGGGAATTCTCTTTACGAATTAAAAAAATATGAAGAAGCAATCAATGCTTATGAAAAAGCCATTAAAATAAAACCTGATTATTATAAAGCATGGCACAATAAAGGAATTGCTCTTTGTAATTTAGGAAAAAATAATTTAGCAATAAGAGCTTTTGATAAAGTTATAAAAATTAAACCTGACGATCATTATGCGATTGAAAATAAAGGAATTGCTCTTGCTAACTTAGGGAAGTATAATAAGGCTTTGGAAGCATTCAATAAAGCAATTAGACTTAAATCTGATTATTTTAGTATCTGGTTAAATAAAGGGATTTGTTTGGAACAATTAAATCGAAATGATGAAGCTATAGCTATACTTAATAAAGCAATTGAGATAAATCCGAACAAAGCCGAAGCGTATTATGTCCGTGGAACGACACATATAAAAAATGGAATCTATGGCAAGGCTATAAAAGATTTAAATCAGGCAATTAAATTAAATCCAAAATTGACACTTGCATATGTCAATCGGGGAGTTGCTTATCAAAGAAACGGTGATTTAGAGATGGGAATTGCAGAAGCGAAAAAGGCTTTGGCTTTAGATCCGAAAAATATTTTGGCTACTTACAATTTAGCATGTGCCTATTCGTTAAAAAAAGATAAAGATAATGCTTTGAAACACCTCAAACTAGCAATTGAAAATGGATATAATTCTCTTTCACATATAAAACAAGACAAAGATTTGGATTTTATACGCAATGAACAAGAATTTAAAAAAATCATTAATAAGATAGTTTCGCAATAACTTCAGATCAGTGCGGTTATGTAAACGAATCTATGCGACAGCCTTTTACACAGGTAAATTTTTGACAAATGATGCTTGATTGAATTACTCATCTTTAGGTTTGATTTTTGTTTTTTTTCTAATTTCATTCATAAAATAGATTTCCCTTAATAATTGATACCTTACAAATTGTTTTTCGGTTATACCTTCGGATTTCAGTTCTGCTCTGACTTTTTCTAGTCGTGCTCGAGCCGTTTTTTTTGAAAATGAATCTCTCATCGAATCAATCGAGATTTCAACAATAGACGAATAAGGAATATTATAAATTATATCCAGTTGAAAACCAAATAATTCCCAGTACTCATTTAATAACTCGGTGTAATCCATCTTTTCTAATCCTTTCTTTTTCAACTCAGATTTCATCTTCTTTCTCTCTTCTTCCACCATTTCCATTTGAGTTGTTTCCTTGCTAAGCTTCACATATTTTTCAATTTCGTCTACACTAAATATTTTCATGTATCTTTCAATTAGCCCGCTTAGGCTTTCCATTTTCTTAACGGTATCCTCAAGGCCTTTTATTTTGTTTCGCTGATAAAAGAATATGATTATATAGCCTACAATAAATGCAATTAAAATAACGATTTGGACTAGCCCTAATTCAGAAGTCCAAGTTATATTTCTTAAGTTCATCGAATTCTCCTCTTGTTGAATTTATCATTCGTAGTATATCAAAAAATGCTCAATGTGGCAATCATGGTTTCAATTGGTTTTTTTAAAAATGAGTAAGAATCATATGCATATGTATAAAATTTATACAAAAAAGTTGCCAGATTCGGTAAATTATGACATAATAGAATATTAGGTTAAATTATTTAAAGGATGTAGAATGCTTGAAATTAAAGACAATATTCTTAAGACTGAAAAAATAGAATGGAGAAAACTTGAATGGCTCCAGAAGGAAAAGCTAAAGGACTTTTTTGTTAGATCAAAAGATTTATTAAAGGAGTCATTAAAAAAGAATGATTATATAGACCCCTTGAATGTCTGGCAAGATGAGACAGGGAAAATATGGGTGCTCGATGGATGCCATCGCCAGGCAGCTTTAAAAGAATGTGAAGAGGAAGGGACTAAAATACCTGAATTATTGACCGCTAATTTCATTAAGTGTAAAGACAGAAAACATGCAGCTAAATTAATTTTGGTTTATGCGGCCAAATATGCACAGATAACAGAAAAAGGGCGCAATTCTCACCCGGCAAGAAAACCTCAACAATTCATTTTGGTCTTACAAATTATCGGAGTCACGCACGGATTTTCTTATTCTGTATAATCCCAGTAGTGCCTGCTTTATTCTATCTTTTAAGTGAAAGACACCATAGGCCTTTAACACTGCATCATCGAATTCACCTCGATCCTCCTTTGCCAATTCCTGTGAAAGAGGCAAAATTTCTCGTTTTAATAAATTTTTAAATTTTTGCTTGATCTGTTCGATAACCACTGGAGTTAATATATCCGGGTTTAATATGAATAAGTTTTTCTTTAATTTGCTGCTACTTAAATCCAGCGCTCCTAATCCTCTGCCAAAACCACAAGCCTCGAGATAAAAAATTCCAATAAGGCTGTTTAATAGAGCGTGGCACAAATCGATGTCTAAATCATCTGTTGTTGCCGTGAATCTGGTCAACCGTTGGTTGACAAAAGAGCGTTTCTGCATTCTGGCGATAAACAATCGATTTCCATAATTGATGTTAGCCACCAGATCGGCCAGAGTGGAGTCGTCCATTTCGTACCATAATTTTTGGGGCTTTGCCAGTGCCTCTGGGAGCGGCTTTCCTCTAGTATTCACTTGAATCTCAAATTTTTTTATCCAGAACAGTGCACCGCTATCTCCTTTCTTTTCTAGATCTTCCAGAGACGTTGAGCAGCAAAAAGCCTCGCTGTCGGGCCGGGCCACCAGAGAATCGATTTCTTGTGGAGATTTCAAAACAGGTTTGATATATTTTGGTTCGATCCCATGTCCTCTCTCCGGGTAAAACATCTTATCCCATCCCCGGCGTTCTCCCCGATTGATTTTAAACAAGTGTCTTGTTGGGATCAACTTTTCTTTAAGAGAGAATAGCCAGTCCAATTCTACAAACATCGCATTCCAGCCAATGCCCAGGTTCCCCAAAGATTCCATTTCGTCAGGTGAATAGGATTTAATATTCACATTGTCTGAATTTTTTTTGGTTAGAATAGTGTTTGCAGTTGACCTGGCTTTCTCCGTATCAATCCCTTTTTCATAAACGGTTATAAAGGAAATGGGCCCGGACGACGTACTTTGGCTGGGACGGATGATTCTGGCTTCGGGTATTTTATTTAAGACCAAAATCGTCGTCACCGCTTTGGATTCAGGAAACCATCTGCCTTTACCGGAAATGACCACATATTCGATATCAAAAAATCTTTGCAGCAGAGTTCTAAAATTTTTCCCCCAGTCGGTTCCCAACCATGCGTTGGAGGTAATGATTCCCATTTTACCGCTGTCAGACAACAAATGCCATAAATAAAAAGGTAAATAGGCATACAAATCGCTCTTTCCGGACAGGGAGAGACTATTGCCAGTCATTTGTTTAATCTTATCATTGATTCTATAGATATTCGCGTTCAAACGGGCCAGGTCTTCCTGCTGGACAAAGGGGAGGTTAGACGTGATATACTCGACAGGTTTAAATTCCTCGGTAATAGATTCACCATTGTCCGGATTTACAAATTCGATCTTATCTCCCACCGAAATGTCGATGACATCTCGCTTAAAGACTCGAACCACTTTACCGATGTTGGCGGGATCAGTCAGTGCCAGAGTTGCGATTTGCAGCGGGAAGGCAAATTTGTCGCTGGCCAGAATGGTTTTTAGAGAGTCGCCATGGGTGATACCGTATTCCTTTTTAATATCGTATATGGCCCTGCCAATGGTACCGGTTCCACAGCATGGATCATAGACTGTTTTTTTCTTATTCATTACTGTCATACGCACCAACAGATGGGCGAGGCCGACAGGGGTGGTGTACTGACCGACAATTTTTCTCTTTCCGGCATATACTGTTGTCTGAAGTATCTTCTGGAGTAGATATTGATCCACTCTCTCGAATTGAAGGTCCCTTAGAAATGCATTTAATTCTACCAGTTCGGACCATACATCCGTTGTGAGGTATTCTTCGCCAGTTTTTAGTCCAAAAATATTGAAAAAGTCACACTTTTCTGAGATTTCTCGGAAAATGTTTATGGCATCCGTTGGTATCTTCGATCCATCGATTTCTTCAATTTTCCCGGCGATGGTATAATATTTTTTCAGAACATGAGCGAAAATGAATTTATGAATCCAATTTATAAGTATAATTCTGGACAGCACCAGCCATTGATCATTCTCGGCAATATATTCCTGGTTGGAGGCCATCCACCATTCATCCACAGAGGCAGAAAAGTATCCATCTTCAGCGGCTTTGGTCTGTAATTGTCTGGCTAGAGATGTAGTATTTTGCAGGATAATTTCCAATATACCGGTCTCGGAAAACGAATCCAGATAAGTTTTACTCTTCAAGATACCATTCTCAAAAAATTCATTTAAATCGAAGAGTATCCGGTGAAGAGTTTTTTTCCACTCTATCCTGGCTGCTTCTACCTGATCCCTTGTTTTAATAAGGTAGAGACTGTCCCAACGTTTGTAAGGAACGAATTCGCCATCCTCATCCTCGATATAGAGAACCGCTGCCGACACATTCCATAACAGGAAACTATTAAGTCCTAAGCATTGAGCTTTCTCTCTGGCATTTTTAATGAATCGGCTGTCGGTAATAGGTGTCTCAGGCATTTTGAGTTCCCATCCCTGTAATATTTTTCCTTTGCCAGATTCACCAAACAGCAGCACATCTGGAAATAGACGTTTTGAGGTGGTGATAATGGTTGATTCTCCGCCGGCTCTTTTGATTGGTTTATCTATTTTCGAGACGAAAGCATTGATTTCGGATATGACATCGATGGCCCAACTTCTTTCATTATATTTGACCCTATCGGCGTTCATTCTAAAACCAGGTTTTTGGATGATTGGTGGCTGAAAATGGGCGCTGCCGAGAGTTCAATTACCGTATTCACATTTTCCTGTAAGATACCGGTTTTGATTATTGTTGAAGAGGCAGGCATGATTTTTATCCGGTTATATACTTCCAGGATTCTTCGCTTCGCCACTTCAATATAATTGATCCGCTTTTTTTTGAACAGGTGAACGTCTTTATTTTTTTCAATCCCTATAAAATTTCTAAATTCCAGGATCGCTGCCATCAGGAAACTGCCGCTGCCAAAGGCGTTGTCCATAACAATGTCACCGGGATTGGTGAAGGTGCGAATCAGGTATCGTCCCAATTCAACCGGTTTCTGTGTGGGGTGGTAGACTTCTCCTTCAGATTCCGCGGTTTTAAAATACACCACATCGGTGGGATAGCGATCGCCGTCGCTTTTCACTTCTACCGTTTTAAAGTCGCCGTAACTGCCGGTAAATTGATCCTTTCTGAAACCTTTATTGTAGGGAGAGCCATTTTTCATCTGAGGATTGTATACTGGCTGGGATTTGTAAAAAACACATATATCTTCATGCTTTCGCAGCGGCTGCTTTTTAGCATTTAAAAAATTGGTGGGCTTTGACTTTTCCCAAACGATTTTGTATTTGAACAATCTCTCGTTACTCATTATCAATTTGGCGGTGAATAAACCCTGGGCAGTCAATACAACGACGCCGTTATCTTTAATAATTCTTTCATACTCTTTCCAGAGTTCCGGCAGTGGAATGACACTATCCCATTTATTTTGAGTCGTGCCGTAGGGTAAATCGCACAAAATCATATCCACCGATTTAGAGGGGATTTCCTTCATTATTTCCAGGCAATCGTTCTCAATCAGATTATTCAAAAATTTCTTCATCATCTGGCCATTCGACTCTCATTTGCTTTTGATAAAACTCCTTTTTTATCATAGCATATATTGTCATATATTTCAAAAACTTTTTTATAATTGTTGGACAACACAGAAAATTCCTTTTTAATCATAAGGAAATATTAAAGTAATGATCATCGATTGTCAATAATAGATGTAAAAATAAAAATACAAGCAACTTAAGCCACTAGTGGCGGTTCGTCAAAAGGTCAAAATATATGCTTATATATATGTGCAAAGGTTAGCTGTTTTTGACAAAATGAATTAATGAGACGAGTAAGATTGACTTATAAATGTACATTCTATCATTAGATGAATCGCAGTTTCAATGGCGAAAATATCTTTGAGAGAAACCAGAATAAATCTTTTTCAAATCCACCCATCCAAAATGAGGAATATCTGGAATGGGCAATCGGTTATTGAAGAAATGAAGCGAATCGAGGACCGATTTTTTGAACCGGTAGAGAAAGTGTTCGCCTGTTCTTTGCAATACCTTGAAAGGTCAATCTTGGCAGCAATAATTTGTTTGTATCGTTCCGCTCGAACATAAGATCGGATGACCACAAACAGGGCGAATACAAGGGCAGGCGAACACGAGATCAGGCGAACACAAAATGCAGGCCGAGCCCCTTCGAACCGTTCGGGGACGATGAATTATGGATAGCGGTCAACAGGGATACTAATTTTTAAAAATCAAAGGAATTCAAAGTACGATGGAGAAAATAAGAGGGGCGCAATTCTCGCCGGTACCTAAAATTGTCCCATAGGATTTCTGGGGCAATGGATATAGCCAGGGGTGTGAATGTATTGGAATTTCCCATGATTGAATGACCTTGATCCAGATAAGTTTCTGGAGCAGAACCTTGATTAATATCGACTGCAGCCTACAACTCGCGAAATCCAGGGAGCAAATCCCCGATAAGTATTGCGAAGAGAATCAGATGCTAAAAAAATAAAAAGAACCAGTCTACCCTCTTGACAATGCACTTCTAATGAGCGTCCCCTGTTTTTGCATTGGAATATTTTTTTTCTTCTGCAGCATGGTTATATTGGCATTAAAAGATTGTAGCAATCTCTACAAATTTATCAGGATTATCATCAGGTGATTTGTCTTCTGGAATTGTCTCTGTCCATAACTGTGGTAATACAACATGGCGCTTGAGTTCAGGGACATCTTCAAATGACGGGATATTAGAACAAACAATTACACCCCGTTGTATATTTTTGAATTTTGAAATAAAAAATTCCATGCTTCTATATCCATTTAGGGGCAATATGTCATGGAAAAACTGAAGGACATCCTCTTGTACTCTGCTTATCGGTCCCCATATTTTATTCAAAAGAGAAACTCCAATATAAACCTGCTCAGTTCTAAATGGTACGTCTTCAAAATTTTTGATTGTTTTATATTCTCCAAGGTTAAATGGAACAACATCGGGATTCGAAATTAATTTATTTTTGAGTTCTTTTAATAAAGGAGTCATATTTTCCAATGTCGCTCCATCTGCTGTGTAAATAGCTTCCAAATCAATAGCAGGTCCATTTAAACGGGAAACGAAGTCAGACCCTTTTTTTATTTCCATTAGTCCTTCAACGGGCTCAGTAGATGCAAATATCCATACAGCAGGTGATAAGCGATAGGTTTTCCCATTCCTGACAAATGTGCCTTCCCAGATTGGGCCCAAGAGTAAGCTAATTGCTGAATTACCTTCTATTTCACAGTTTATCTCATCCATAAAGATGAGAATCTTTTTTTCGGTTGTATTCTGGGATGAGCAAATAGTATCGAAGCAATCGATCAGGTCTGATGTATTTGCCATATGAGAAAGAGAAAAACCAAGGTATGGCATGTTAAAATACTTTGCAATACATCTCGCAAGATAACTCTTACCCCATCCAGGGCTGGAAACCAAAAGGCAATTAAATGGGTATTGAGGATTATTTTGAGAATTAAATTTGGAAATTTCTGTTACCAGGTAATTAATTTTATCTCTTTTTGGGCTGCCAACACAAACATATCCCTCAAGTATCCCCCTTCCGCGCCAGAACTCAATTCTTTTTTCTTTATCTTTTCCTAAGATTCCATTTTTGATTGAAGAATCTATCCATTTTTTCCACAATTCGTCATAATTACTTTCCTCAAATTGAGAAGTAGTGTCCTCTCCTAACGATTTCAAAGCACCGGTATATTCCCCATAAAAATAGGGGTCTTCTGTATTCCAGGCTTCGCTGGACTCTTTACTCCATTTAAAAGCACATTTCATAGCATTCTCGCATTGGGTTCCGAAATTTTTATTTTTATATTCTTTTAATAGGTCTTGAGCAATCAGGGCGATGAAGAATATTGTAGTGCGCCCAATGTTTATTAGTTGTTTTGGACCAGTAGGTATATAAAGATTATAACATCGCTTATTCTCTTTTGCTATTGCGGTATTATCATCAAACAGCACAGCAGCTCTATGACTTTTGATCCCATGTTCTGGTTTGACTGGTTTAGTATGTTTATACCAAACATCTTGAGTTAACTCTGCAAGTAGCTCAAGAGAGGCTCGACTCAGTTCTTTTGCGTAACACCATTGTCTTGGCCCTTTCCTATAAAGAGCCAACTTATAATCGATTACTTGCAGCCTTGCTTCTATTTTATTTTTTCTCAATTCCTCCATCCAACCAGGATTGTTGATTTTCGATCTTATATACCAATTTATAGTCTTTGCCTTATTTTCACCTATAGCTTTGATAATTTCTTTAATCAAAGTTGGATTTATAACACCTTTACCATGATCTTCGATAACAATTGCTGTAATATTATTATTGTTTTCCTTATATTTATTTAAATGATCATTGATTATTGTATAATCCAATTCCGAATCTGAAATCTGTAGCTGCCAGTCAAACCGGTACAATAGGTGAGGTTCTCCACTGCCATATCCTTCATAACAGCGTATAATCCGATTTGTAGACACTTCTCTTACTATTTCTTCTTTCTTTTCCTTACTATCATTTGTTTCCTTTGCCAAGTTCACTAAGTTAGGAAGATAGGTGCAAGGTTCTTTATTAATACTGTAAGGGCATTTTCTGGCTTCACTAATTTTTTCTGCATCAATTTCTCCTACATCTAACAAACTTCTAATCGTATATGGCGTAAGGTATTTACACTTTTCCTTATGATGTTCAGGACAAAGTACACATTGGAGAATAGTATCATCATTTCTATTCCATGCGCCGAACCCGATGATTTTAAATTTTTCGGAATTCTTTTTAAAGTATGATCTTAATACTTCTAGGATCTCAGATGTACCACATAAGTTTATCATCCTTTTACCAATTTCCTTATGCTTACTTAAGTAATGTACATCGCCTGTGTAAGAGCTACTGTAAGTTCTGTGTTTTGCAACCAGCCAATTCTCATCAATAAACCAATCACCAATGACTACGATTATTTCTTCCTTCTTCTTATTATTATCCTTCATTTTAATCACTCTCCTTAAATAAAATATTTTTGTGCAAATAATACCAAAACATTTTTCCCGCTTTTTCGGGTACTATAAAGTGATTGAGTTGTTTTTTATCATAACCATCCCACGCATCTATCATCTCCCTGGATTTAAGCCAGGAATTTAGATTACCAGACATATCACTCATCGATTGACTTCCACACAACTCTTTTAACTTTAAAAGGTCCCATCATTGAATGACCTTTTCTCATTACCTTCACAGCACTCAAATTAAAACTCTTTTTAAATACATTTATATTTTAACATAGTCAAGTGTTTTTTCCAACTAAAATTTGGGAAATTTTCAAAAAAACGGGATAGGCCAATCTTTTTTGCTTATTCTATTATAGATAAATCGAAATAGGGGAGACGTCTACGATGAGTAACTTGGAAATACCCCTTTTTCAAGCCTTGACAAGAGAAGGGAGAAAGTCGCTTTACTCAAGTTATCGCCTTTTTTCATATTAAATTTTGTTCTTTTATCTCCCAACTATGCCTTGATGATAATGGCGCAATTCTCGCCTGTCTCTAAAATCGTCCAATATGTGGAGAAATACCCATATTCGCATTACCAATCCATTTAATTTTTTTTAATTCTTCTTGGCAATAAGGGCTTTCAATGTCTCTTATTTTCATTTGGTATAACATTTGAACTCAGCAATCTGTGTAACGCAGATTCGCTTGAGCAATTCGTCATGTGTTCTTCTCATAATATTTTCAATGTTCTGGAGTAGAGGACCCTGCAAGGAAAAAAGTAAGTGTTTTACCGCAAGAACATACTTAACGACCTTACAGGTTTAAAAGTGAAAATTACATAAAATTTTAAATTTTTCTTCAATTCTGATATATTTACTCAATGAGACGCGCAAGGATAATATATGAAGGTGCTTTTCATCATGTTATCAACAAAGGTATCAACGGTTAAGATATATTCATCGGCAATCGAAACAAGAGTCAATACCTGGATTTCTTTTCAGAATAGCACAACACTTCTTCTTTTCCTTGCCTCGTCCCTCTTTTGAGGAAAGCAAACTTCCCTAATTTACATAAATTAGGAAGGTTTAGTTGCAATAATCATGAAAATATGGTAAATGTCTATCATGGAAAAATGGTATAATCGATTTTACGAGCAAAAATTTCCAGGATTATTAAACGCAGGAAAAGTCCTGCTTGTTTACGGCCCCAGGAGAGCAGGCAAAACCTCTTTGATCAAACATTTTCTCTCAGACTATCGGGGCAAATACTATTCAGGTGTAGGGGAGGATATGGCACTGCGCGAATTAATCCGTTCACAGGAGGTGCGTCGAATCACCGGTGCGTTTAAGGGCTACCAACTGGTTGTTATCGATGAGGCCCAAAAAATCCCCAACATTTCCACAGGTTTGAAAATATTAGTGGATAATCTGCCCCAGTTGCAAATCATCGCCAGTGGTTCTTCATCTTTTAAATTGTCCAGCCAGTTGGGTGAACCCCTGACCGGTCGCTATCGATCCATGTTTTTATACCCCCTGGCAATGCTGGAATTAAATGAACAATTTGGGGGAATGGATATCCTGGAACGACTGGAAGAGTTTCTTATTTTCGGAACCTACCCGGAGGCCATGTTGTTAGAAAACCACCTGGATAAGCAGGAGTTCCTGGTCAATTTGAGGAATTCATACCTGTTTAAAGATATATTGGAACTGGACAACATTCGCAATGCCGATAAATTGTCCGACCTTCTCAAACTGCTGGCATTTCAAATAGGCAAGGAAGTCTCCCTCAATGAACTGGGTAATACCCTCGGGCTTGCCAAACAGACCGTAGAACGCTACCTGGAACTTCTTGAAAAAACGTTTGTTATCAGGAAGGTGCGGGGATTCTCCCGGAATCTTCGTAAAGAGATCGCTAAAAGCTCCCGTTATTATTTCTTAGATAACGGTGTCCGCAATGCCTTGATTAATAATTTTAATGATCTCTCTACCCGGGACGATACCGGCCTGTTGTGGGAAAACTTTCTTTTTGTGGAACGTATGAAAAAGCGGTGTTATTCAAGGATTTTTGCCAATGACTATTTTTGGCGTACCTATGATCATCAAGAGATCGACCTGGTGGAAGAAAGGGAAGGCCGATTGTGGGGTTATGAATTCAAGTGGGGCAAAAAACGACCTAAAATCCCCAAAGCCTGGCTCGAAACCTATGAAAATGCACAATTCGAGTGTATTAATAAAGAGAATTTCCTTAATTTTATCACTTAAATAGAAAAAAAAAGATACAGTGGTGTATAGATTACCTGATCCTATTGAAAAAAGTGCCAGCCAATCATGACGCCCCAATGACAACTATGGGATCTTTTTGCCTATATTGATGAAAAAGGGGGTCATTGGTATGTCGCCTTTTACGAGAATGTACGTCTGGTGTTAACCATCCGGGTACCAAATCAATAATATAAAAAAGTAATAGACAATCCCACAGAAGTCACCTCATATCACAAAGCTGATATAGATGCACATCGAACAGAGAATAGCTTCTTTATAGCAAAAAAAACATTTTTCCCGTTATCAGAAAGGAAAATTTTCTTTGAGAGTGGTAAACAGGTTCCTTTGGGTATCCTTTTTCGGTTCCTTGTGAATTGTGGATCGGTGCATTACTTTTTTACTCTTTTATAGTAAAATACATTATGAGACGAGTAAGATTGACTTATAAAGGTGCATTCCATCATAGGATGAATCGCGGTATCAATGGAGAAAATATCTTTGAGAGAAACCAGAATAAATCTTTTTTCCTTTTTCAAAAAAGGTTCAAATCCACCCTCATCCAAAATGAGGAATACCTGAAATGGGCAATTGGTTATTGAAGAAATGAAGCGAATAGAGGACCGATTTTTCACACTGGTAGAGAAAGTCATGTCGGACAGCCTCCTAGGCACAATGTAGGGGCGAACCTTGTGTTCGCCTGTTTTTTGCAATGCCTTGAAATGGCGATCATGTCCGCAATGGCGAACCTTATATTCTTCTGTTCTTTGCAATGTCTTGAAACATCAATCATTGCAGCAATAATTTGTCTGTACAATTCCGGCCGAACATAAGATCGAACGACCACAAATGGAGCGAATACGAGGGAAGGCGAACAAGAGATCAGGCGAACACGAGGTTCGCCCCTACGAAACGGGGATTATCTTTTGAAAAAAAATGTTGAAAAAAAGAACGTTGATGGATAAAATAATTGCATGAAAATCAACCCTGAGATTCATCATCGACATTCGTTACGTCTTCAGGGATTTGATTATTCGAGTTCTGGTTTTTATTTTGTTACTATTTGTACCCAAAATCAACTGTGTTTGTTCGGCAACATCAATGAAGGAATAATGGTACTTAACGATGCAGGAGTAACTATCAATGAAGAATGGGCTAATTTATCCTTACGATTTCCACATATTGTCATGGACAAATATGTGGTCATGCCCAATCATATTCACGCCATCATCCGTATTACAGGTGGGTCGCCTTTTGATGCTATCAGAGACTATTTCAGATTTAAGCATAAAATACCCGATGATACGGAATCGATGAAACCCGGAACAGCCAAAAATTCAATTGGCAGAATTCTCCAGGGATTTAAGTCCATCACCACTCATTCGTATATTCAGGGTGTGAAGAACCATGATTGGCCAACATTTGAAGGGCATCTTTGGCAAAGAAATTTTTATGATCGTATTCTTCGAAATAGAAAAGAGTTATCAGGCATTCGAGAATATATTGTAAATAACCCCCCAAATTGGGAATGGGATGAAGACAATCCCCATTCAAACGTAAACGCCTTCTGCACAACGTAGGGGCTCGGCCAGGGTTTCGTGTTCGCCTGTTCTTTGTAATGCTTTGAAATGTCGATAATGGCAGCAAGGACGAACCTTATTTTCGCTTGTTCTTTGCATTGCCTTGAGACGTCAATCATTGCTGCAATAATGTGTCTGTACCGTTCTGGTTCAACATAAGATCTAACGACCACAAACGGGGCGAATTTATTCCATTTTTTCAAAATTTATGGCACCAAACTTGACACCAAAATGACAAAAATCTTAAATCTATATCTTGATTTATGCGGGAAATGATTGTATAATGAATAATCTGAATCGATTGCGCTTGTAGCTCAATGGATAGAGCATTTGACTACGAATCAAACACCTTATAAAATGAGACGCAATTCAAAGCAAATTTTTATTGCTGTATATACCTACAAAATCAAGATATAACCAGCGTTTTCGGTCTGGCTTCACTTTAAGAAACGATAGATCGACTGTTGGATATTTTGGCTTATTATGGAATATTTTTAAATATTTATGACACCAAAGTTGACAAAAAAAATTACAAAAAAAGTGACGTCAAAAGGACACGAGTTAAACCGTACGATTGCCTGGGATTCTCTACCCCTAAAATGAAAAAGGCACGGCTTCAACACCGTGCCCCTTAAATAGCAAAACTGTCTTTTAATTACAAAAACTTTTGCTTTAGACCTTCGGCCTTTTTTTTCCCCTCCTCTGTCAAAATCAGCGATTTGGGAAATTGGCGAATGAGATTTTCCCGTTCCAGCTCATTTAAGATATCAAAAAGATATCCTTTCCAGGCTCTGAATACCTTTTTACCGGGTTGTCTTGTTGAATCCTCTTCCCAACCGGTTAAATAAATCAATAATAGGTTGAGGTCTTTTACCCTTGTGTCCATTTTTCCTCCTGTTTATTCATATGATACTTTTGATTTCTTGTTTTTATTAAAGTAATCTCTTTTTTTTTCACAGACGCCATTTATTTTTCCCGAAAATATTCTGCGATCTCCTCTTTAAAGATACGTTCGCATTCCATTAATTTGGTAAACATACTCTTTGCCACATGCGGTACTTGCAGCAGTGTAAGGAGTTTCTTAAACTTGCCGGATAACGGTATGTTCATTTCTTTACAAACATTGACAATATCCGCAGCGGTAATAGATTCCCTATCGATGCAATTTTCATCCAGCCAGATAATTTTGTCCGACTGTCCTCTATTATTTCGGTTCATTTTAACCCCTGGGATTAGGTCTAAAAAGGTATAAATTGGATTTTACCGATAAACCCAAAAGGTTTGGTGTGAATGTCTCTACAGGGAAAGTAACAAATGGCAACATAGCGGGAAGTAGGCTAAATCACCATTTTGTTTTTGTCAAGTTTCCAGGGAAAAAATGGAAACAAATGAAACCGATTCAAGGATAAAGAGCTTAGAGAGTGGTCGTAATCTATACCTTGCAATGGTTCCTTATTATATTAATCGAACGCGCCGGAACGGAGCCGGGTTTAAGCCCCTTAGAATCATCTATATCGGCTTAACCTTAAGTATGGGCTTATATATGCTGCAGATTTGGGTTTTACCCGGCAATTGTTTCCAGGATATCGCCGGAACACTTTTCATTTTTTTCGGGTTTTAGTATTTATTTGAGATAGTCTAAAAATAACCCCTTAGGGGCTTAATATCGATACATAGCCTTGACTTCTCTCTTATTATGACCTTCTTTACCTTGCAGATAAAAGCGGTCTTTTGAATTGATTTAAATCAATGAGGAGATGTTAAGTATTGTCTGAATCTATTTCCGCTCGAAGTTTGTCAAGTATGCCATTGATTACCCCTATACCATGATTTTCAATCAGTCTCTCGATACTTTCTTCTAGCACCGTTTTGTTTTTGTGTTCTATAGCCAGCGATTGCCTTTCAATATATCCCCTTTGCTTTCCTTTGCATTTCAAATAGAAAAATAAGGAAGCCTCTTTGCCTGCTTTAATATTTAATAATAATTTACTTTCTGCAAAATCTATTAATGATTCATTTATATTATCGATGTTTTCTCTAAATGTTTTATCTTCATCAAGCCAGTTGTAATAAGTCCTTCGGCCTATTCCTACAGCTTTACAAGCCATTGAAATATTCCCGGCTTTTTTTTCAAAAACATTCAAAAATAGTTCTTTTTTATTATGTGCCATTTGTATATTTCCCCAGTTAAGTAAATTCTTTTTTTTTCATACTATATTCCCTTAAAGGGTACATGGATAATAGGATTCGTAGACCTTCTAAAATCATATTTTACGATCTTATTACCCCATTTCTTCTGCATTATTTTCGCCTGCTCTTTTTCTCTTTTTAACGATCTGTAAGCGCCGCATCCACCCTTTTTATTTAAATGGCCGGCCCTGTAATGGTATTTGTTCCATCTTAAGACTTTGTGATGTTTTCTCATGACCTGCAAGAAATAATCATAGTCCTCGTTTAATGAAAGCCTATCATCATATTTTAAATCATTTCCCTCCTTTATAATACAGCTAAAAGGTCCTAAAACAGGACTTAAACAAGAAATTGGTGAGTATTCTCTATAGAACTTATAATCACTTTGCAAATTCACACCAAACATGACAGTGTTTAAATCTTTTGCCTGGTGATACCATTCAATGATTTTCTTTATTAATTCTTTTTGATTCAACGTATGGACTTTTCCATTCTCAAAATATCCTACATATTGCACATCGTCATCCATCATAACACAGACTTCACAGTCGGAGTGCTCCAGGATGAAATTTCTTACCTTTGCCATATTGCCCCTTAATGAATCCGGTAAAACCATTAATTCATTGTCATGAAAATTTCTGTATTCTTTTACCTCAAATTCATGTACACATAAAACCACTTGATCAAGCCATTTTGTTACATCGATATTTCCTGCCCGTTTATAGGATGGAGAATAAAACTTAATTTTAATCATGAAGCCTCTCCATTATGTCAACCCCATTTAGAACACGCCCTTTCCCTCTTAACAAATATGTATCAGTGGAATCTTTTGTCTTAACTGTTTTTATCCTGAATTTTTCTACTGCCGTTTGCCAATCAATTTCATTATCGAAATACAGGATTAAATAATTATGAGACTCCATTAACTCCTCGGTAAATTCCAGTTCGGGGCCTGGGGCAATTTCCTCTTCATTCTCATCAAAATAAAAATCCTTTTCAAAATCATCAAAGTCAATTTCGGGTAGATCGATTTCCATCTTTAAATCATCAAGTTTTAGCCCTTCCGTTTCAATAAATTCGTACAATCCTTCATCTGTTATCTGTGCATATTTGGCGGCATAAACCAGTACCAATTTAGCCGCATGTTTTCTGTCTCTACACTTTATGAAATTGGCGGTTAATAATTCAGGTATTTTAATTCCTTCCTCTTCACATTCTTTTAAAGCAGCCTGGCGATGGCATCCGTCGAGCACCCATATTTTCCCAATTTCATCTTGCCAGACATTCAAGGGGTCTATATAATCATTTTTTTTCAATGATTCCTTTAATAAATCCTTTGATTTGACAAAAAACTCTTTTAGCTTTTCATTCTGTAACCATTCAAGTTTTCTCCATTCAATTTTTTCAGTTTTAAGAATATTGTCTTTAATTTCAAGCATTCTACATCCTTTAAATAATTTAATCTAATATTCTATTATGGCATTATTTTCCTGATTTGGCAACTTTTTTGTGTAAATTTTATACACTTGTATATAGTTTTTACTCTCAACTTCGTAAATTAAATTTTCCTCAAACTATGACAATATTATTAAAAAAGATCAAACTTCAAAATGTATTTAGATATCAACCTCGACTCAACCTAAATTCTCGAGGAGTTTTATTAATTCAGATAGTTCGTATATGTCCAGGGATTTGAGTATTTAACTATCCATTATTTTATTTGCCTTACATAATTTTCAACCAAATGTGCTCCATCATCACTCATACTAATTTTAAATTTTGTCTCACTTCCAAGAGGTACAACTGAAAACTCTTTAGTTACATAATTGGCTGCAAAAATCAAACCAGGAGAATCCTTTGCTCCTGTAATACTCCATACTCCAATTATTGAGTTACCAAGTCCGGGTCCTCCAATTTTTCCAGCAACAAAATAAACTCTTTTAAAATCTTTTGATTTAATGGTATAAACATGATCAATAGTAAATCCCTTTTTTAGAGCTGCCTTCACATGTTCGATTTGTTGTTGGCTGGCCTTTTCTATCCTGGCGAATTCAGATTTTATTGGTTTTTTAGATTCACTTGAATTACTCTTAAAAAGTTGTGAAATAAGAACTCCTATAAATATCAATGCAATAAGAATAAGAAGTTCATTTTTTCTTTTTGTAGAATTTGTTTTTTGGGGTTGAGTTGGAATTTTAATTTGTTCAATCGGATTCCCACAATGCGGACAACTTGTTGCTTTTTCAGATACTTCTTTACCACACTCCGAACACTTTATAAGTGCCATTTTTCCTCCTACTCTTAATTTGAATTAATTATTCCAGAATAAAAAACTTTTGTCAAATACCTGGTGTATTTTTTAGGAAAATTTATTAATTTACATTACATTTTTATCTAATTTTCAATGCCATATATGAAAAGTAGAGAATTGTCGCATAGATTCGTTTACATAATACGAATTATCCGAAGTAAATCCGCTTCCCTAAAAGAGGCCGCCATCCTTTTTTTTAGCCCCTGGCCTCGTTTTTTATAATACCGGTACCGGTAAAAAAAGTCAAGTAGATTGACCTGGAAAATTTAATTTATTGCATATCGACCCAATTGGCATTAATATCACACCTGGGCCGGTGTCCTTGGTAATGCATACAGTTAAAATTTCAAAAAATTCACCGGGTATGGAAAACGGTCGTTTTTGAGATTTTAAAGCATGTATAAGATATCTTGTATTGTGGTTTTAAGGATTAAAAAAAAAAGTAAATCACTACGAACCTGAAATGGGAAACCCTAACTTCTCCTTGCCAGCTTATTGGCCAGGATGCTGATAAGGCCGCCCAGCATGATGTAGCCGAATATTACTTCGGAAGCAACAATGAGTTGCATCCACCATGTTAAAGGTACTATATCTCCAAACCCTAGAGTAGAAAATGTTACAATGCTATAATAAATATAGGATACCACTGGTAAAGAGTTATTAATATAATCTGGTTTTATTGCGTGGGGAAACCAACAGTAGATAGCTGCAAATATTGACATAAGGACTATGCACCAAATTACCAAATTTTTGAACTTTCTACCGCAGTTGGCAAAGCACTGCCATATTTTATACCAACATGGGTGACGTTTTTGGAAGTCCAAAAGATACATATCATCTCTTATTTGCCTGCTTAAAACCGGGTATCTTGCCGTTGCCTCTTCACCAAGGATTAGTTTAAAATTTTCAGGTAAAAATTCTAATTTTGGCTTTTTTGAATATTTAAACTTTTTCTTATTCTCCACGATAAATTCAAGTAGACCTGATACGTTGTAAAAATAAGTATATAAAATCTTAAAACTGTTATATTTTTCAATTTTAATATATTCAAAATGTGTATCTTTTTTGAATTTTGCTTCATTGAAGCTAGCCTCCCCAGAGAATTGGGCTTTCCCAAAGTGAGCCTCCCCAGAGAATTGGACATCCCAAAAGTCAGCCTCTCCAGAGAATTGGACATCCCAAAAGTCAGCCTCCCCAGAGAATTGGGCTTTCCCAAAGTGAGCCTCCCCAGAGAATCGAGCACGCCTAAAGTGAGCAGCCCCAGAGAATTGGGCACCCCAAAAGTCAGCCTCCCCAGAGAATTGGACATCCCAAAAGTCAGCCTCCCCAGAGAATTGGGCACCCCTAAAGCCAACCGCCCTAGAGAATTGGGCACCCCTAAAGTGAGCCTCCCCAGAGAATTGGGCACCCCCAAAGTAAGTCTCCCCATAAAATTGGGCACCCCTAAAGCTAGCCTCCCCAGAGAATTGGGCTTCCCCAAAGTGAGCCTCCCCAGAGAATTTGGCATTCCAAAAGTAAACGTCTTTTTCAAATTCTTTTTTCATAAACGAAATATTACCTGGGAAAACGAAGCCGGTAAAATCGTATTTTTCCTCATGCTCTTTCTGGCTTTCAAATTCCTTCAAGAATGCACCATGAAATTTTTCTTTCTTTCCTTCAATATCTTTTGAATGGAAGATACAATGTTCACTGTCAAACAATGGTCTTCCACAGGGTTTACAATTTTGCATTTTATAATTACAAGTTCTTTCTACTGTTTCTTTGTCTGGCATCATTTCTTCTCCTTTAAGGCTTTCTATATTTTTTATACTATATAGGGAAAGAAAAATCAACAAAAAGGTTAAAATGAGTGGGGAGTATATCCGCCACATACAAGGAGGCCGGTTGCAAAAGTAACAACTAAAAAAAAGTCCGGATAATTTCCGATTAGGAAAACGACTCTCTTTTATTTTAATTTATATCTCTTCAATTTTTCAGCAATCACGTCTTTTTTAAGACCCTCCGCTTCCTCTATTTGTCTTAATGAGAATCCCTTTTTTTTGTATTCTTTAAACCGTTCCTTTTCCTCTTCGGAATCTGGATACTTGACCGGCCTCCCCATTTGTTTTAAAGGCAGAGGAAAAGATACAAAGGAGCTTATATTTTTTACATATTTATTCACCAGGGATAGATTTAATTCCCTGTGGGCAGCCTCTGAAACCTCCACCCAGGTATTACGCACTTTTATACTCTGAATTAAGCTGTGAAGCTTTTCCAATGAGTTATAAAATTCCGTTAAGTTCTCTATCAATTGGCTCATGTCAACACCTTTGAAATAATAGCATGATTGCTTAATCCAATCAACCTGTTTTCCTTTTATTTGAAGGCATTTCCAGGACTTCGCCGTCTTTTTCTCCGATCTGAAAACCATCTACCAGGCGTCTTTTACCTTCAAGCATAGCTTTTGCATACCTCCTGGTTGTTCGAATATCGGTATGGCCTAAAGTATCCTGCAATGAGACCAGGTCACCGCCATTTAATAAGGCATAGGTTGCAAAACAATGACGCAAATCATGGAATCGAAAATTTTCTATACCTGCTCTCTTTAACAAAAAACCCCATGCGGTTTTATTATCTGTGTAAGGCTTGCCGGTAACAGGATTCTCAAATACATAAGAACGTCCCCCCCTTATCAATGACAACCGGGAAAGCATTTTATATAATTCATCATTCATGGCAATTATCCTGATTTCTTTTGTTTTTGACCTGGTCTCGATAATTCTTTCATTTAGGTATATCGAGTCCCATTTTAAATTTAATATTTCACCCTTTCTCATTCCCGTGTTAAGTGCAATTATTACCTGGTTTTTAAGAGGTTGCCTTGCCATTGCGATCAATCTTTCAAGTTCCTTTTCTGTCAATATCCTTTCTTTTGGTTTTTCTGGGAACATTATCTTAATGCCTACCAGGGGATTAAGTGAAATAACGCCCCACTCCACAGCCTTATTCAACATGTTTCTAAATAAGGCAAGTTCCCTGTTTATTGTGGTTTTGGAAACCGGTTTCCCGTTTGGGTTTTTCTTACTTTTGATTCTATCATTTAACCTTTCGGTCTTGTATAAGGCAATATGGTTTTTAGAATCGGTTACAATATCGGAAAGTGTATAGCTCCCGAAGTATGAGACCAGGGTTTTTAATAATGATTTATCTGTGGCAAAACTCTTTTTTTGACTGGAATGCAATTTAGCGTATTTTTTGGCAAAATCCAAAAAACTAATCTTTTTTTCTTTTGGCAGGGGATGGCGTTTGTACAATATATCGGATTTAATCTTCGCCATAAAATCAACCGCGTCTTTTTTCTTATTTGATATTTTTGTCCTGATACGTTTTCCCTGGTGTGTGTAATCGACCCACCATGCTCCTTGATTTTTGTATATACCCATAGTTTGATTTTAACTGCTTTTACTCATTTGTCAAGTTCTCAAGATATTCGTTAAATTCTTTTACATCGGCTTTCTTCGTCTTTTTTATTTTCCGTTTTTCTTCCTGGTCCGGTGCCCCTGGTTTATCCCTGCCTTTTTCATTTTCAGTCATCCACTTATTTAATTGTGCTCCATAGAACCGAACTGGGGCACGCAATCCCGTACCTAATTTAAAATAGGGAATCCGGTTTCTAAAAACTTTGTCTCTCAAAGTTGCAACCGAAATTTTAAGCCGGTCTGATACCTCCTCTATGGTAAATATTTCTTTAGAGGTAAACAGATCAATCATAATTTAAAACCTCAAATCGTAGTGCAAGAATATGTATTTTCCATAAGCTAAATTTAAGGGAAACCGGAAACACTGGAAACATAAGAGCAAAATCCCTATTGTTACTACGTTTCCTCTGGAAACAATTAAGTAAAGGAAATGGAAACAAATGGAAACATTTAACAATAAAATATATAGTGGTCACATTTTTTTTCGTTTCCATATGTTTCCGCTCTGTTTCCACTCTGTTTCCACTTTGTTTCCTTTTCATTTAATCACCAAATATCTTTTATTATCAATACTATACCTTATATTTTTTGTTTTTTGTTTCCTATTAAAAATAAATTCTTTAAAGAACATTTAATCATATCTCACATGTTTGGGTATTTGCAAAAGAAAAAATATCTTCGCTTATTCCTACTTCATTAGAGTCCTCAAAAAATTTAGGGAAATAAATCATCCTTACAGTAGAGTTTCCTATCCTAACCATATATTGTAATCTATAACCTTCTACCTTGATATACCCTTTGTCTCTTAATTCCCGCAAGATAACAGTTGCATTTTTTCCATCCGAACCACTAAACTCTTTTAAGAAATCTTTTTTGAATACCTCTGGAATCATCATTAATTCACATTCTCTTCTATATCCATAAAAGGTTCTATTTGTTCTACCTGCCTCGTTTATTGCATCCTCTTCATGTCCATTATTATCGCTTGGTAACATACCTCCTAAATCAATAAATTTGCTCCGATGTTCCTGATAGAAATCACGTAATCCATTCATTACCCTTTCTGCCCGGTTAATATTTTCAATGATATTTTCCCGACTCATATTAAAAACAAACTTCACAACCTCTACAGGATTATATCCAAATCCAAATAAATCCTCTGCAATACACCCGGCAATATAAACTGGCTGTAAGGATTTAAGTTTCCTATTCAAGTTGCTGGAATGCGGCCCGTCTGTTGTGTCCATCTTTTCAAAGGAAGGAAAAGCATCAAGGCTTTTAATCTCTGCTTCTTTACCATCCGATGTCCTGATTTTAACGCTTCCTTTACCCTCTCGGAGTTCAATTACCTTTTTTATGAATGGTTCAATTAACAATCCATAATTATTTTTTAAAGTCCCTTCCAGCTTTTCAATAAACTTATGGTTATGACCTCCAAAAGATTCAAAGAATTCATTAACTCTAATTAAAGCTCCTGATGCCTCTTTTCCTGTTAACAAAGAGGTTTCACCATTAGAAATTATTACATTAAAAAAACGTTTGATTCCTGTTGTATCGTTTGATGAGTCCATTGTGGCCTTTTCGCGGCTCTGTCCTTCCGACAGGGTATACAAAAATTCTGCAAGTCCTTTTTTTTGCTCTATTATGGAACCTTCATTTATAAGAAGAGGAAAATTTTTTAGTTTTACCGCCTTTCTGCCTAATCCTGTAAGAGTATCATTCCATAAATTGTGATAATCATATTTACCAAACACAGAGGCGGAAAGTTTCATTATTGAGGTTTTACCGCTGCCTGTGTTCTCTGTGAAATGAATGATTATTACTTCCGATCTTAATAGTTCTAAAATAAAACTGGCTAAGGTTGCATAAATCACAAATACAGGGATTACCCACTTACTGCCTCCTAAATCATCTCTCATGTCTCTGATAAAATTGATATATGTTTTTATGTCACCTTTTTCGGTATAGGCATCTTTTGGAGGGTCATTGCCAATAAAATACCCTGATTCAATTTCACCCTTCCAATTTATTGCCCTGTCTGGAAATAAGAAGTTTTTTCCCTTCCAACCTAATTGACTTGATGCATTAAGAGGTTTCAATATTGCCTCGTTTGCATACTTGAATTTATACAGAAATGTAGTAAGTTTCCCTGCATTTTCCGAAGTAACAGGAAAATTTTTCTCACTCAATTTTACAATTTCCCTTTTATTTGATATCACTGAGTGTGGCACTATACTGGATATTATTTCATTATTGGAAAAAGAAACTATTTCGCCATAAGTTTCTCCATTTGTGATATCTTTAAGAAGTCGTGATATATATATTTTTTTTTCTGCAATTATTTCTCCCTTTTCAGTGCTTATAAGTCTATCCCCATTGAAGGTGTATCCATCCGGTAATTTAAGTTTTTTTCCACTTTTCTCATCGATAAAACTTCCGGGTGAGTTTAACTTCTTTTCATCCTTTAGAAATTTAAGAAATTCTTTTTTTATTGACCGCTTATCAACCCCCAGACCTTTGTAAATTTTTTTGTGCAGTTTTGTTATATGTTTATCCCTTTCAATTTCCCCTTTTGGTATCAGGGTTTTAAAGAATTTCTCTTTACTGTCCTGGTTTTGTGGTTCGGTTTTCAGTTTTTCAAGATACCAGTCCGCAATATCAATTTTTTCAAGGTTTTCGACTCTTCCGCCTATCTGAATATAATCATTTAAATCTTTTTTCCCTTGTGGCAAGTCTTTGGGTCTGGTTAGTACATTGACTGTTTTTTTCTGCTTTATAAAATACATCCCATGTTTTTCAATATGTTGTTCCCCTCCGCTATCCCAATCAAAACATAAATCCACAGTTTTGATATAATTGGGTAGTTCAAAAACTGGACTATTGCCCAGGATTGCCATTACACTTTTACACTCCGGTTCTTGGTCTGCTGTCAGGAAATCAAAAATGCCCTCCACAATTAAAACACGGTTACCTTTACAAGTCCCCAAAACCGGTTTTTTCCCTGCCTCTTCAACACTTGGTAATAATTGGGTTGGCTCAACTTTTTCATTGATTCCACGCCCTGCAAAATAAAAAATTTGTGCATTTTTCAAGAATGGGAAAAATAAGCGATCCCACCATTTAAGGTGTACTTTGTTTTGATCGTACATTAATCCCATTTGTTTTAAATATGGAAAATCTTGTTTATTACACTCATAAATTGCCTCTTCAGGTATGTATCCAATATAATTACGTTTTATATATTCCCTCTTAATCTTTCTATTTGTAAGATATTCGACAGCTTCCTGTGTTTTTTTGTAATTACAGATGATGATATAGTGGGAAACAGTATGAGATACAGAAGTAGAAGTAGTTCTTAGATGTTTAAAGTTCTTTAATTGTGTTCTAAATACAGAAGTTTAAATATCTTTATGTTAT
>Ga0180438_10000430_pt1 | contig 83057 bp, 101 predicted proteins | sample SS_ome_12_FD_132455 | JGI IMG/M metagenome (GOLD analysis project Ga0180438, IMG submission 132455) | Hypersaline lake sediment archaeal communities from the Salton Sea, California, USA - SS_3_D_2 metaG | ecosystem: Environmental > Aquatic > Non-marine Saline and Alkaline > Hypersaline >... | reverse complement strand
CTATATTTATTAAGTATAAAATTAACAAGTAATCTTGCTATTCTTCCATTTCCATCTCCAAAAGGATGGATCTCTACAAATTTATAATGGGCTGATGCAGCAAATTCAACTGGATGCTCTTTCTTCTTATTTTTTGTGTACCATTCAAAATAAGATTTCATTAATTTTTCAACATCCTGCCAGTCAGGGCATCTATAATCACCAACCCTTACATTATAATCTCTTAATTTCCCTGCTATATCAGATTTTGACTCCTGAAAAATATACCTGTGCCATTTTAAAATTAATGTTAAACTTAAGTCTTTTTTTTCATTTAACATCTGGAGAAATGTTTCTGAATGTCTGATAGTTTCCTGGATATCTCTTATTGATTTATTAGGAGCTATTTTTCTTTTTATTAATTCCTCTGTCTCTTCTCTTGTTATTGTTGAGCCTTCTATAGCATTAGTGTTGTAAGTGAAATTTACTGAAAAATCTATTAATAACTCTCTTTTAACAGAAAGAGGATATTTTCTCCATTCTTTTTTAAAATTGTTTTTTATTCTGCTGAGTTTAGTATATAACTCTTTTTTTGTTTCTCTTAAAAAATCAGATTTTATCTTTTCAATGTTCTTTGGTATAGATTTTCCTAAATATCTTTCTTTTGTTATTATTTTCCCGCCTCTTCTATAAGAATGCTTAAGATAATAATAATTCTTTTTCTTTACGATTTCCATATATTCTTTATACCCTTACATTTATTTAAATTTTTCTATTTTTAAGTAAAATGTAAGGGGAAAATCAAAGCGCCTCATTCTAGGCTGAATATTGTTGTGTTTAATACTACAACATTGTTTTATATAATTCTTTGACTTATAAGATTATAGGTGTTCAGACAGCAGGACTAGATTATGTTCATAGCCCTTTGTCTTCATTTCTCCTGCGAAATGAGCACCTGACAAGGGGCTATATACTAATGAAGGTGAAGAAGATGGAAACAATTGAACAAATATGCGGAAACAGGCATTCATGGTTCTACCAAATCACAGACAGGTTTGGATTAACAAGGCCAACTTCAAGAGTAATAAGGGCTCTTAATCACAGAATAGCAGAAGAAAGAAGAAATTTGAAGAAAACAGAAGATCGCTCTTCTAGATTAGATATAGAAGATAGAATAGCTCAATATAAAGTTCAAGCTCTAGATCTGCAAGTTCAAGATGATTTAGTTAGTGCAGCTCAAAGTGTATTAGGCAAAGAATTCAATACTTTAGAAAAGGTGTGTGGATATATTAATCCTAAGATAAGAGTAGTAGAAATAACAGAAACTCAAACTCCATCAGGGACAACAGCAGGAACAATAATTTCTGTCGCAGAAAAAGAATCTCAAGCTTATAGACAAAGAAAAAGAACTGTATTAAGAAAGATGCAGCATTGCTTTGAAAAAAAATATGGAGATATGGATAAAAAAGTAGAAAAAGAGATAAGATATGAAAAAATAGCTTCTGATAAATATAGTGAAGCAATAATGAATATAAATCAATATGGAAGAGAATTAGATAAAGTAGAAAAGGAAATAGAAGAAGTTTCTGCAAGACGCAGCAGGATACAAAAAGAATTAAAATCAGTTGTAGAAAAAGAAAAAACATTGGAAAATTCTGGTAAGTCTACTGGAGATATAGAGTTATATAAAGAACTTTTTTCAAATTATTTAAGAGAATTAAAAGATTCTTTAACATCCTGCAATATAGATTTAGAAGAAAAATCATTCAAAAGAAGAGAATACAAAAGAATATTTATTGATAATGAAGAATGTGCAGATTCAATGAACAGTATAATAGATGGAATACAAAGAAGAATTGATCATTACTACAAATGGTCAAGATTTTATGAAAAAATCAAAGGAGCAGCAGATGAATTAGACAAAGAATTTGCTGCAGCAAAAGCAGCTTAATTAATTTTAAAGGTGAATAAAAATGATTGAAGAAAAAGTTGAATCAGCTTTGCATAATGCAAAAAGACAAGTAGAAGAGGTTTTAGAAGGGAGATCAGTATCAGGTTGTTTGGGTTATGTTGAAGGTAAAATTAGGGAATTAGAGCCAAAACATAAGGAACTTCTAGAAGAATATACAAGATTTATTAGTTCTCTAGGAAATGTTAGCAGGGTAGAAGAAAAACAAAGAGAGATAAAAGAAATAGAAGGCCAGCTTGATGATCTGACTCACATAAGCAGAGTGATAAATAATTATATTGAATTTGCTGACGAATATCAAGAAGTCAGAAGAGTTATTAATGTAACAAGAGGCATTGATATTTTAGATAAAGTAGGATTAAGTTTCTTAAGAAAAAAAGTGATGAGCGCTTTGTTATCTTCTGTTTATAGTGACCTTATAAAAGTAGCTCATTTTTCAGTGAATTATAAAAGAGGAGCTAATCTAATCAGAGAACGTTTAGAAGATTACAAAGAATCAATTGAAAATTATCAAGAAGATATTAGAGTTTTAGATGAGAAGGTTGAAAAATTTAAAGGTTATATTGCTACTGTTATGGCGGAATTTGAAGCAAGAAGAGAAAAAGGTGAAGGAGAATATATAGAAGATTTTCCTGACATAAATGAAAGGTATGAAGCATTTAAGGAAGGTCAAGGCAAATGTTTTGAAATAAGTGAAGAGAGAGTAAAAACATTAAAGATATTAGATATTGAAAAGAGTAAACATGAAGAATTAAGAAGATCTGCAGAGAGTAGAATAGAAGAACTTGCTCCAATGACTACATTATACGAAGCTGTTTGTGATCTAATGGGAAAAGATCCTGAAGAAGAAATTAGAAAACTTGATAGCTTGAAAACAAGAATTTTAATGCCAAATGAAGGATATAGTAATGCTGCTTAATCAATATCAAAAATTAATTCAGAGCCTCCCCAGCTTTTTATTTTTATTTTCTTTTCTTCAATCACTTTGCCTGCTATCTTTGCATTGATATTGAATTTTTTAAGCTCTTCAATGACTTTTTCTGGCTCTGGTGTTATTATTGCTAATCCCTGGCCCATATTCCATGTCTTGTATGCTTCTTTATCTTCTATATCTCCTATTTCCTGGCAGTGCTGCATTGCTTTGCATGGCTCAAATAGATTATCTAATTCTGCTCCATAATTAGACGGCTTCAAAACTCTTCCTAGTTTGCCTGGAATTCCTCCGCCTGTAATATGGACAACACCATTTATTTTGCAGGAGCCGTTTGTCTTAAAGCCGCCGTGCAGACAAACGACTGCTTTTGAATAGATTGTTGAAGGTGTTAAAACTAAATTTCCAAGTTTTTCTCCTTCAAATTCCTGCTCATGCCAGTTATCTCCATATTTTGCTTCAAATGTTTTTCTTGCTAATGATAATCCATTTGATCTAAATCCTTTTTCTTCCAGAACAACAATTGAATCTCCTAATTGGATCTCCTTTCCTGTAAATAGTTTATTTTTATTTGCAAACCATACCAATCCTGAACACCAGTTGTATTTGAATTTTCCATATCCACCAACTGCATCCCCTAATTCAGCTAATTCTCCATTGATAACAGCAACATTTGCTTGTTTTGCAGCTTCAACATATCCATCTGCTAACTGCTGGATCATAGGTATATCTGGATTGTCTCCTAAAGAATTAATATCTAATACAGAGCCGATCAAAACAGGCTCTGCTCCTCTTACAATTGCATCATCACAAACCATAGCAAACAAATCAAAAGCAATTGTAGAATGATTATTCATTCTTTGGGCTATCTCTACTTTTGTTCCAATACCATCAAAACCCATGCACATCAGGCTTCCCTCAGGCAATTGGCTTATGTCTATTGCTCTAACACCAGAAAAATCATCAAAAGGAACAATTATCTCTCCAATATTTCCCTGCCTGTTTTCAAATGTTTTCTTAGCTGCTTCATATAAAATCTTTGAAGCTTTATCTCCAAGTTTTATATTGACGCCTGCTTTTGAATAATCTATTTGCATTTTTTTAGTATATTTATTATCTCTTTTAAATTATTTATCATATAATCTGGGTTACTTTGTTTTAATCTTTGATTACTAAAATAACCTCCAGTTAATGCAATCCTTTTAATACCTAACTTTCTTCCAATCTCAACTTCCTCAGGAGAATCTCCAATAATAAATACTTTATTTTTATTATAACCTTTAAGATAACTTTTCAATTTTTGAAATTTACTCTTCTTTTTCATAGAAGTAGATTTATCAGAAGTTGCTAGCACTTTAAGAAAATAATCTTTTATTTTTAATCTTATTAATTGATTATCTATTCCTTTTATAGTATGATTGCTCAATATAACTGATTCAAAGTTATTTCTTTTCAGCCATTCTAAGACCTTTTTAATATTCTTCCTTGTTCTAATCCTTGAAACTCTTTTCTCATAATATTCATGAAAAATATCTCCGCATTTTTTAGATTTTTGTGCTAATTCCTTCTTATCAGCACCCTGCATTGCATAAAAATCATTAGCAGGTATCCTAAAAGTCTCACGATAAGTCTTAAGATTAACTGGCTTCCCCCTAAAAGCCTTCAATACCATATTGTCTGCATACAAACAGGCAAGAGTATCTGCAATAATAACCCCATTCCAATCAAAAACAATTAGTTTTTTACTCATTTCACACCCCAAGTAGAATAAATCCTAAATGTTATTTAAATGTTTTCCAAAGAAATATTAAACTATTTCTACGTCTGATTTTTGGCCAGTGATCCCATCATAAACCTGATATAAAGCCCTTATTGTCTCAACTTGTGCCCAATCAGAACTTCTTGCAAGCTCCAATATCCTTCTTAATTGTGTTTCACCAATACCTTCTGATTCTAAAAGCTTTCCCTCAGCAAGACTTGTAATAGTTGCTTCTATACCTTCTATAAATGCTCTTTGAAATTCATGAACTTTTTCATCATCAACTATTCCCTCAAGTCTTAGATAACGCAAAGTACCTACTTTATTACTAAAATAATGACCTATTTGATCTCTTGTATTTGGTGTATATTCCATAACAAAATAATAAAAGAAGTTGTTTAAAAAGGTAAGGAAAAAAATAAAAAAATTAATTAAGAGACTTATCAGCTTCTTCTAGCTTCTTAATCTTTTCTGCGTTTTTGTCTGCAATCTTTTTCTGCAGATCAGGATTGTTGTGGCCTAAGATTGATGCAACATGTCTTGCTACGTTTGCTGGCCTTAATATCAATGAGTTAGAGCTTCCAGGCGGGTTTGTTACACAGCTGCTGTATTCATTCTTGTCAGGAGGGCATGAAACAACAGGATGAACACTATGATAAGAAACAACTCCACTCAAAGCATCTGTTCCTCCTGCAATTGTTATGAAAACAATCGGCTCAACAGAGTCATTGTATTTTACAACTAAGTTTTCACATTTTCCAGGCTGTTTGTGTGCAGAGCAGATATGAACTCTGGAAGCAATTGAATATTTCTCCAGCTCTTCTTTGATCTTATTGATATGTTCCATATCAGAATCAGAGCCAGCTATAATCACAGCAATCCCTCCTTTGATATAACCTTCTTTCTTTAGATTAAACAATAGATCTTCTTTGACATTTCCAGAAGGGAATGTGAATCTGTTGCCAGTCAATTTCTCATATAAATTAATGTACCTAAAAGCAACTTCAATCACATCTTCATCAGCTAATTCAGGAACTTTTCCAGAGCTTCCATAGCTGAATCCTTTTTCAACTAAAACATCTCTTACAAACTGCTTTGAAAGTTCATTTATCTTTAGCTCAGGCTTTGCTTTTAATAATTCAGTAACATTATTGTATTTGCCTGATGACATCTCTATCTTTATCTTATTGAATTTTCCATATTCTTCCATCTCACAATAACGGGAAGAGTCAGGCGTATTAGCCTCGTCTATCAGATGAATATTCTTATTCTCATCTAATCCAAATTCATATTTAGTATCAATAAATATAAAACCTTTGGCTCTTGCAAGATCTGAGCCTCTTTTAAACAATTTGACTGCAGCATCTCTTAATTTTGCTGCTAAGTCTGCTCCTAATTTATCAGCCATATATTCAAAGCTTACATTTATATCATGGTCTCCGTCTTCTGCTTTTGTTGCAGGTGTAAATAATGGCTCATCTAGTTTCTGATAACGCAGCAAGCTATCTGATAATTTATGCCCGCAGAATTCTCTTTTGCCGTTCTCATAGTCAGCTGCCATGCTTCCCCAGACATATCCTCTTACTACAAATTCAAAAGGAATCTTGTCCATCTTTTTCTGGATAACAACATTCTCATAAGGGCTTTTGACCATTGCATTAGGAACAATGTCTTCTGTCTGAGAAAAAGCCCATCTTGTAAAAAGATTCAAAACTCTTCCTTTGAAAGGGATCTGCCTGGACAATACATTATCAAAGCATGAAATCCTGTCGCTTGCAACCATAACAATAGGCTTGCCTAGTTCAGCTGATGTAAAATGAACATCTCTTACTTTGCCTGGCTTGTGCATCCCAAGCTCTGGAATGAATCCTGAGAAAAGTGTATTACTCAGATTTTGTCTAATAACTTCTTTATAATTGTTTTCCATTTTGAATCCTCCAAAATATGAACTTTTTTTCCTTCAATTTTTATTTTTCCATCCTTGAAAAGCTTGATCCCTTCAAGCAAAGCTTTTCCTTCTAATCTCTGGACTTTCACTTTTAATGTATCAGCTGTTTCATCATTATTGATCTTACAGGTTTTCTGGATTATTATAGGCCCTGTATCAGCTCCTTCATCAATAAATATCAATGAGCAGCCAGATACTTTGCATCCTCTTTTCAAGACTTCTTCATGAACATTTAAGTCCATTCCTCCTGCATAAGCAGGAAGTAATGAAGGATGGATATTCATAACCTTATTTCTCCATTTTTCTACAAACCAATTTGACATTAGTTTCATGTAACCTATCAATAATACTAGATCAACATTATGCTCCTGCAGTAATTTATCAACTTCTTTGTCATATGCTTCTCTGTCTTTATCTTTAGGATCCAGAAATACTGCTTTAAATTTATGTTCTCTTGCTCTTTCAAGAATATAAGCATCTTCTACATTGCTTAATACAAATGAAAGCTCAACATCAACTAATCTTTCTTCTTTTATCTCATCAATTATTGCCTGCAAATCAGTTCCTTTTGTAGATCCTAATACTGCTATCTTCAATACCATTATTCTCCCCCTTGTATTTTGTATGCTTTTAGAGTATTTTCCAATAAACAAGCAACAGTCATTGGCCCTGCACCTCCTGGCACAGGAGTTATATATGAACATTTGTCTTTTACATTTTCAAAATCAACATCACCATATATTTTGCCTTGTTCTCTAACTATTCCAACATCAACAATAACTGCTCCTTGTTTTACCATATCAGATGTAACTAAATTTCTCTTTCCAGCAGCAGAAACTATTATATCAGCCTTTTCTGTATGAGCTTTCAGATCTTTTGTTTTGCTATGGCAGACAGTGACTGTTGCTCCTTTTTTGAGAAGCAATTGAGCAGTAGGATTCCCAACAATTATACTATTGCCAATTACAACAGCTTCTTTTCCTGATAATTCAATATTATAATGCTCTAAAAGTTTTATTACACCTATAGCAGTGCATGGAAACAGCCCTTCTTCTCCAAGAATTAATTTTCCAATGTTTGATGGGTGAAAACCATCTACATCTTTTGAAGGAACAACTGCATTCATTATCTTATTTCTTGATATATGAGAAGGAACAGGCATCTGGACTAAGATTCCATTTACTTTTTCATCTTTATTCAATTCCTCAATCAGTTTAAGAACTTCTTCTTCAGAAGTATCTTCACTAAGTTCATATTTATAGGATTCCATACCTACTTCTTTGCACTTTTTTGATTTTATATTGACATATATCTTAGAAGCCTTGTCTTCTCCTATCAGAATAACAGCCAATCCAGGACTATTACCTAAAGAAGAGACTTCCTGCTTAACATTTTCCATTATTTCATTAGATACCTTTTCTCCGTCTAATAATTGCATTTTATTACCCTTTTTTCAGTTATAATTATATCAACCGGCTGGTCATGCTCTTCTGAAGGAACAAAATCAACAATCTGCTCTTCAAATGCCAGGCCAATCTTTAGTGAATCTTTGAATCTTTCCAAAAATTTGTCATAATATCCTTTTCCAAATCCGATCCTTGAGCCTTTTTCATCAAAAGCAATGCCTGGGATTATGACCAGATCAATTTTACCATCATATCTTTCTTTTTTTTCAGGCTCTAAGACTCCAAATTTTCCCTGGACAAGATTTTCAAAATTATTCAATCTCGAAATTTGAATATTTTCATCTTCAACAAAAGGAACAACAATATTTTTTCCTTTTAATAACTCTTTTTTTATAAATTCTTTTGTATCTACTTCAATATTCAGTGAAATATAAGGCATTATTGTTGATGCATTATTATATTCTTCTAATTTAATCAGTGATTCTATTATTTTTTTACTTTTTTCAGCAATAATCTCTTTTGATAAGTTCTTTCTAGTTAAATTTATCTTTTCTCTTATCAGTTCTTTAGTCATTTTGCCTATCAAGCTCTTTTTTTGCAATATCTCGTCTAAAATACATGCCTTCAAAATTTATTTTTGGGATGTTTGAATAAGCTTTATCAACAGCCTGCTTTAATGTAGGAGCTAAAGCAACTACATTCAATACTCTTCCTCCATTTGTATAGATATTTCCATTCTCTTTTTTTGTTCCTGCCTGTATTATATGCACTCCTTCAACATCTTCCAAGCCTGTTATTCTTTTGCCTTTTTCATAGCTTCCTGGATAACCTCCTGATGCTAATACAACTGCCACGCAATGCTCATCAGACCAGTCTAATCTGATGCTGCCAAGCTTTTTATCAATAACTGCATTCATAACATCTATGATATCTGTTTTTAATCTTGGCAAGATAATCTGTGTTTCTGGATCTCCAAACCTGCAGTTAAATTCTAATATCTTTAATCCTCTGTTTGTCTTCATCAATCCAACATATAATACACCTTTGAAGTCAATTCCTTCCTGTTTTATTCCTTTTAAGAACGGCTTGATTATTTTTTCTTCTAATTCTTTTTCATGGCTGTCTAATATTGGTGCAGGAGAATAAGCGCCCATCCCTCCTGTATTAGGTCCTTTATCACCTTCAAAAACAGGCTTATGGTCCTGTGAATAGACCATCGGGCTGAAGGTTTCTGAATCCATAAACACAAGATAAGATGCTTCTTCACCTATCAGGCATTCTTCTACAATGATCTTTGATGAAGCCTGCCCGAATCTATTGTTGATCAAACATTCTTTTGCAAAATCTACTGCTTCTTCTTCTGTATTAGCAACAAAAGCACCTTTTCCAGCTGCCAAGCCGTCTGCTTTTACAACTATAGGAGCTCCTTTTTCTTTGATGTATTTTTCAGCTTCAGAAAAATCAGTAAATTCCCTGAATTCGACGCTAGGCAGATTATATTTATGCATAAATCTTCTTGCAAAAGATTTAGAACCTTCAAACTGCGCTGCTTTTTTATTAGGGCCAAATGCTCTTATTCCTGCTGCTTCAAAAGCATCAACAATTCCATTTGATAGAGGATCTTCTGGGCCAACTATGACCAAATCAATATCTTTTTCTTTTGCAAAATTAACCAAAGCATTGTTATCTATTATATCTATATTATTGCATTCTGCAATTTCTGCAATGCCTGGATTGCCTGGAACAGCAAATAATTTGTTTAATAATCTTGATTCAGAGACCTTTAATGCCAATGCATGCTCTCTTCCTCCTGAACCTATTATCAAGACATTAAGTTTATTGTCTAATGTAGTCTGCTCTGACACTCTTTGAGAGCTTAATTTTTGTTTTTGTTCTTCTGTCGGATTATCAGGATACTCTCCTGTTAAGCATGCCATGCATACATCCCTCCTTATAGCTTTTTTCAGATCATCTATTGTTAAATATATTAGATTATCTGCTTCTAAAAAAATTTTTATTTCATCAATTGATTTATTAGCTGCAATAAATTCATTTGTACTAGACATATCAATTCCATAAAAGCATGGATATCTTATTGGAGGACATGACGAGATAAAGGTTATCTCTTTCACGCCTCCTTGTTTTAATGTTTTTACTATATTTCTTGAAGTTGTGCCTCTTACGATGCTGTCATCAACAACAGCTACTCTTTTATCTTCCAAAATACTTATTACAGGCCTTAATTTGCTTTTAACTGCCTTTTCCCTCAATTTTTGAGAGGACATGATAAATGTTCTTTGGCTGTATCTATCTTTTATCAGCCCTTCTCTATATATTATGCCTGCTTCTTCGCTTAATTTTATTGCAGCTGTTCTTCCTGAATCAGGGACAGGAAGAATAACCTCAATCTTATCTTTATCTATGTAATCGCTTAGAAGTTTTCCTAAAGCCAGTCTTGCTTTATAGACTGATCTTCCTTCAATCATTGAATTAGGAGAAGCAAAATAAACCCATTCAAACATGCAGTGGGCTTTTTCTTTTTCCAGGATTATCTCGCTTTCCATCTTAAGATTATCTTTAGAGATAAACAATGCTTCTCCTGGAGCAATATCCCTTACAAACTCATAATCAGAGACTTGAAATGCAACTGTCTCTGATGCAACCATATAAGAATTTCCTTTTTTGCCTAATACCAAAGGCCTGATACCATGAGGATCACGTATAGCAAACAAGCCTTTGTCTGCAATAACTCCTACTAATGCATAAGATCCTTTTACTTTTTCAAAAACCTCTTTTGCAGATTCAAAAAAATCCTTGTTTTTTTGATATTTATACGCAAATATTTTAAGTATTAATTCGCTATCAACAGTTGTTTCAAGCTTATAACCTTGTTTTAGAAATTCTTCTTTTAATTCAAAATAATTGATTGCATTTCCATTATGAGCCATTGCTATCTTAGGCAATGTTTTTGTGCTTAACGGCTGGATATCACTTAATGCTCCTCTTCCTTGTGTTGCATATCTTGTATGGCCAATGCCTATCCTTCCTTTTAGTTTGTTTGCATCACTTTCACTGAAAACTCTATGCACTGGGTCAATCTCTTTTTTAATCAGAAATTCTTCTCCTTGATTTGTGATTATTCCGCATGCATCCTGGCCGCGATGCTGCAGTGAGATTAATCCAACTACAATATTCTCAAATACTTCTCCCTCTTTATTTATAACACCAATTATTCCGCACATTTTATGAAATCAACAGCATTTTTGAAGATTTTAAGATTAGATTCAATAAATTCAGGCATCTTATTATCAGTTCTTTTTGCAGCTTCTTTCTTTAAATGGAATTCTGGCTCTGATATTGAATAGACTGCTCTTTCTGGATGAGGCATCATCCCCATTATCCTTCCTGTATTATCACAGATTCCTGCAATATCCTGCATCGAGCCATTTGGATTTAAAGGATATTTTTGATCTGCTGGATTTTTATTCTCATCACAATAAGTGAATACAATCTGATTGTTTTCTTTTAATTTATTTAATGTTTCTGAATTACAGAAGAATCTTCCTTCACCATGCGCAACAGGAAGATGTGTAATATCAATATCTTTTGTAAAAACACAATTGGTGTTATTATGTTTTATGTGAACCCATCTGCATTCATACCTATTGCTGTTGTTGGATTCTAATGCACTTATCCTATTTCCATAATTTCCTTCTGTATCAAACAATCCAAGATGTGTCATTATCTGGAAACCGTTGCAGACACCAAGAATCAGTTTTTTGTCTTCTATGAATTGCTTTAAATCATCCCAAAGATTATTCTTTATCTTATCTGCAAAAGCCTGTCCAGAGCCAGTATCATCTCCATAAGAGAAGCCTCCTGGAAACATCAGAATATCATAATCAGACATATTTTTCTTTTTTGAGATCAGATCATTTATATGCACAATCTCTGCTTTAGCTCCTGCTAATTCAAAAGCATTTTTGCTTTCTGTTTCGCAGTTAATTCCGTATCCTGACATGATCAATACTTTTGGGGCAAAGCTAAAAATCTTTGAAACGCTCTTTATAGATGTGCTCCAATTTCTTAATGTCTGTTTTAATGATCTCATTGACAATAAATGTTTGATTTTTTATGATACCAATCTGTGCAAATACAAAGTTCTGCATTGAATTTTCAAACTCCTCCTTGTTTTTTGGATTGATTGTAATGATAAATCTTGACTGTGATTCTGAATAGCATATCTTTTCTATAGGAAGCTCTTGATTAGGGGCTTTTTTGATGTCAATCTCAGCTCCCAGCTGTCCTGCAACTGCCATTTTTGCAAGTGTAATCAATAATCCTCCTTGATTGACAGAAGCGCATGCACTTAAGATTCCTTTTTTATGAAGTTTATACATTTTTTCATATAATTGTCTTGCTTTGCTTGCATCAACTTTTGGGGATCTAGCTCCAATCTTATTGAAGACATGATAAAATTCACTTCCGCCGCATTCATCTTTTGTTTCTCCAATAACATATATCAAATCCCCTTCTGATTTAAAGTCCATCGTTGCTGTATCATTAACATCCTCAATAATTCCTATGCTTGATATCAATAAAGTAGGAAGCACTGAAATCTTTATTGGATTATTATTTTCATCAAATCCCTTGAAATCATTGAACATGCTGTCTTTTCCTGAGATAAATGGTGTTTTATAGCTGATAGCATAATCATAGCATGCTTTTGCAGTTTCTTTTAACTGCGCTAATCTTTCTGGCTCGTCTGAACTGCACCAGCAGAAATTATCTAGCAAAGCTAAGTGATTTATATTTCCTCCAGCAGCAACACAGTTTCTTATTGCTGTATCTATTGCACATGCAGCCATATTATAACAATTGATTTCACTTAATCTTGGAAATAGTGCTTGTGATAATATAACCCCTTTTTTGCTCTTGAATAAAGGTTTTATTACAGAAGCAGATGAATTTACTCTTCCTTTTCCCTGCAGAGGTTTTACAGCAGAATTGTTCTGGACTTCATGATCATACTGCTTTGATATAAATTCAAAACTGCAGTTATTATGATTTCCAAGAATCTTCTCAAACAATTCCTGATGATTTTCTATATTGATTATAGGTTCTTTTTTATTATAAGGATATGGCTTTGTAGTCAATTTTCTAGTAGGCAGGCCGTTATGCAAGAAATCCATATCTAAATTTAATATCTCTTTTTCATTGAACTTAACAACTGCTTTGTCTGAATCATTGAATTTTCCTATAACTGTTGCTTCAACACCTCTTATTTTCATCAGGTTCATGAATTCTTCTAATCTTTCATCTGGAACAGCCAAGGTCATCCTTTCCTGTGATTCTGAAATCCATATTTCCCATGGTTGCAGTCCAGGATATTTTAGAGGAATCTTTTCCAGATTAACTATAAATCCTCCTGATTCTTTTGCCATCTCTGCAACAGAGCAGGACAAGCCTCCTGCACCATTGTCTGTCATGCTGCTGTATAATTTCTTGTCTCTTGCTTCTTTTACAACTGCATCTGAAAGCTTTTTCTGTGTGATTGGATCTCCTATCTGAACAGCTGTTGCTGGAGAGCCTGAGTCCATTGCTTCTGATGAAAATGTTGCTCCGTGGATGCCGTCTTTTCCAACTCTTCCTCCTATCATCACAATATTGTCTCCTGGCATTGCTTTTTTTTCATGGCTTTCTCTTCCATTTACTTTTCTTGGAATCAAACCGACTGTTCCTACAAAGATCAATGGCTTTCCTTTATAGCAGTCGTCAAAATAGACAAATCCATTAGGTGTAGGAATTCCAGAGCAATTGCCTCCTACGTTCACTCCATGGATAACACCATCCATTATCCTTCTTGGAGTCAATGCAGGATTTGTCTTGTCTTTTCCTCTGTAAATTATGCTTTTGTCTTCTGGTTTTCCTAAGCAGAAGCCATATTTGTTTGCAATCGGCAAAGCTCCTAATCCAAATCCGATAGTATCTCTGTTTACACCAACAATTCCTGTGATAGCTCCTCCAAATGGATCTAGTGCAGAAGGGCTGTTATGGGTTTCAACTTTGTCAGTTATCATGTATTTATTATCAAAAATAATAGCTCCAGAATTATCACTAAAAACAGACAAGCAAAAATCATTTTCATTTTCATCTAAATCTTCTCTTATCTTTTTTGTTGCTCCTTTAATATATCTTGAAAATAATCCTTCTTTAATATCATCCATCTCTCCTGCAAATATTGTATGCTTGCAGTGCTCTGACCATGTCTGTGCAATAGATTCAATCTCAATGTCAGTTGCTTTTCTGTTTTCTTTTTTAAAATAATCCTGGATTGCATGAAGATAATCCAGGTCTAAAGCCAAAGGGCCTCTTCTTTCATTTGTTTTTGGATCTAGAATTCCTTTTTTTCCTAATTCTAATAATGTTTTATCATCTACATCCAGATTGATCCTGACAATATACTGTGCCTGTTCAAGCTTTACTTCCGGCACAATATAATCCATTCCATTGTTTTGGGTATATCGGTAATGAGATTTGATATGGAATCTTTCTATCAATGTGTTTATCAGCTCATTTGCAATAAACTGAATGTCTTCTTTTCTTAAACTATCTGCTGTGATAAATAAAACCTTAGAAGTAAATACCTTGTTTCTTCCTAATTCCATCTTAAAAATATCATTGATTATCTCTGCTGTTGTGTTTGCAACATTATCAGTAACTCCTGGAAGAAATCCTAATTCCAATGCCCAGCTGAATTCTTTTTTTAATGGCTGATTTATCCTTATTGCCTCAACAACAGGATTATGCAGTGCATCTGCTATTTTTTTAATTTGATCTTCTGTAAAATCATGCTGAATTGTGTAAACTTTGCTGATCTCTAAGGATAAATCATAACCTAACGATTTTAGTTTTTTTTCTAGAACCTTTGCTTCAGAGCTTTTTTCTTTAGTATCAATAGATATTCTAAAAATCTGCATAAAATCCCCCTAAAATTAAGTGATAATGACTCATATTTAAATATTGTTGTAAAGGAGAATTTTTGAGTACTCCAGTATAACAAAATTTAAAAAAAGAGATTAATTCTTATTTTGTTTTAGGGGGACAAATAAATGAGCGGCATCTTTGGCGTTGTAAGCAATGATAACTGTATTTCTTCATTATATTATGGAACAGATTATCATACTCATCTGGGCACTGAATATGGAGGAATAGCCTATATTAATGAGAATGGAAGGCCTGTTAAAAAGATCCATCATATTTCTAATTCGCAGTTTAAATCAAAATTTAATGAAGAAGGCATAAAAAGCAGCATTGGAATAGGTGTTATTTCTGACAATGATCCTCAGCCATTAAGCTTTGAATCTAAATTTGGACCTTATGCATTGTGCTGTGCCGGCTTGATAACAAATAAAGAAGAACTTTCTAAAGGATTAATTAAAAGAGGATTTTCTTTTTATGAGATAGACAATGGAAAGATTAATGGAACAGAGCTTGTCGCCAGCTTGATAAATCAAGGCGACTCTATCATAGATGGCATTGAAAAAATGCATAAAAAAATCAATGGTTCTGTTTCCCTGCTTTTAGCAACTCCTGAAGGCATATATGCTGCTCGTGACAGAAATGGTGTTACTCCTTTGGTCATTGGAGAAAAAGAAGGAGAAGTTGCAGTTGCCAGTGAAACCTGTTCTTTTCCTAATCTGGGATTTAAAATCAAGAAATTTTTAGAGCCTGGTGAAATTGTTTTTATAAGCAAAAAAGGGATTGAAACTCAGAAAAAAGGCAACAGCAATAATAAGATATGCGCATTTTTATGGATTTATACTGGTTTTCCTGCTTCAACTTATGAAGGCATAAACACAGAGAAGGTAAGAGAAAACTGCGGAAAGTTTTTAGCAAAAAGAGATGATGTTGAAGCTGATGTTGTTGCAGGAGTTCCTGATTCAGGAACAGCTCATGCTATTGGTTATGCTATGGAATCTGGAAAGCCATTTAGAAGAGTTTTATTCAAGTATACTCCTGGCTATGGAAGAAGCTATACTCCGCCGTCTCAAGAGCTAAGAGACAAGATTGCTTTGATGAAATTAATTGCAAATGAAGATATAATCAAGGATAATAGAATAATATTATGTGATGATTCAATTGTAAGAGGCACGCAGCTGAAGAATTTTACAGTTGCTAAATTAAGAAATGCAGGAGCTAAAGAGGTTCATGTAAGGCCTGCCTGCCCTCCTTTGATGTTTCCCTGCATCTATAACTTAAGCACAAGAAGCATCAATGAATTAGTTGCAAGAAGAGCAATAAAAGCTCTAGAAGGGCATGATATTGAAGATATTTCTGAATATCTGGATCCTAATTCTGAAAAGTACAAGAGAATGATTGACTGGATTGCAAAGGATCTAGGAGTTGATTCTCTGCAGTATATGTTATTAGAAGATATGGTTGAAGCAATTGGCCTTCCTAGAAATAAATTATGCACTTACTGCTGGACAGGCAAAGAAGTGCAGAAAAGATTAAGGAATAAAACTTTGCTGGAAAAAGTAAAAGACAAAGTAGAAGAGTTTATTTTGGAATAATCAGATTAAACTTTCTAAACAAATATCTGGATGATATTTTTCATGATATGGAGGAGTTACACCTCTTTTTATCCATTTTTTAATCAAAGGCAGCTCATATCTTCTGACTTTAGCAGCTGTTTTATTGTCACCTTCTTCTGTCAATAAGGCAGTATGAATTGTAAGTATCCCATATCTATTTCCGAACACAACATCAGTAAAAATTCTGTCTCCAAACATCACTAATTCAGTAGGGCTGCATCCAAAATATTCATTAACTTCAGCAATTCCACCGGGTTTTTTCTTATCATGTCTTAAAACTTTTATTCCTAAATCAGATTCTATCTTTTTAGCATCTTCATAATCTTTATCATCTTTAGTTCCTGCGGAATTTGACATAATTACTATTCTATCTCCATATAATGATTGAAATTGAGAAAAAGCTTCCAGAACAGTTGGATGAATTTTATTTATATAAGGAGCAGTTATTGTATTATCTTTATCAAAGATTAATCCTTTGAATCCATAATATTTTATTTTTTCAGGATCAATCTTACTAATATCTGCAACAGAAAAATGAGGAATTGCTAATGATTTTTTTATAAATCTTACCCAAGGAAAGTATAATACAGCATCTAAATTAAAACTTTGTGACATATTGAATCAGAGAAAAGAAAGAGTAATAAAAATGTTGCGGGCTGGTCTGAAAATCTAGAAGCTTTATATATAACAAAAACTTATAAAAAAAATATGGTTAATAATAAAGATGGATTAGAAGGAGGATTTGCAAGGAATTATGAAGAATTGCTTAGATTAAGTGATATACCTTCTGAATTAGTATCTAGAGTTCTAGATCTTGGAAATCAAGCTATTCGTAAAACCCTTGATGGGCTTGCTGATGATGTTGATAACATAGTAGGTAAATTAACAACAGATCAAAGATATCTACATGTTGCTGGAGGCACGATAAGTGAAAGCGGGTATAATACATTGAAACCTAGAGGAGACTTTAAATTCCATCCTGATTTATGCCATTATGGTGTAATAAGCAATAGGAAAGATGTGGATGAGTTAAAAAGGAGACAAGGAGCTGAAGAAGATATGACTACTGAAGAAAAGGGCAGGTTGTCGTCCATTACAAATCGATACAATTTTTATGAATTATATGGACCTAGAATGCGTGGTGCTGAAGCATACAAACCTGAAAATCAGTTTGCAATGATGGTTATTGGAGAAAGAATAGGAGATTCTTATATTTTCCATTCATACTGGAGAGATCCTTTATGTCAAAAGTCTAGACCAGAAAGCCATATCTTTTATGCAGTAGCTATACCAATTGATGAAGAAAACATTCCAGTTATCCACACTATTGCAGAGAACCTTGCTGATACAGTCCAAAATAGAAAAATATTAGTTGAAAATTTTAAGACTCTTTGGCCTATTCTTGACCGTAGTGAAGGCACTTTAAGGATAAGTGAAAAACCAGGAGATATAAGAATACGTGACTTACCAAAAGCATCATAAATCTCAAATTCTAGACATTAATCTCTGAATCAGAGCTTCCAATTAGATTTCTATATTCATCTAAAACAGGCTTGACTTCTTTTTCTAAGAATTCTTCTGTCTGCAATTCAGCTGCTCCTGCAAATCTTTCTGGATTATGTAGTAATTTATGCAGGAAATCTTCATCAACAGGGATACCTGGGTCTTGGGCTAGTCTTTTGAACAGATCATTTGGCTTGCCTTCTATCTTTACTGCTTTTGCAGCTGAGACAGAGTGCTGTTTTATTATCTCATGCATCTCCTGCCTGTCATATCCTTGTTTTGCCAGCTCCATCAAGATAACTTCTGTTGCCATAAATGGTAATTCCTGATCTAGATGTTTTTTAATCTGCGCAGGATATACAACCATCCCGTCTGTAATGTTTTGGTATAGTTTTAGGATTGCGTTTGCCAGCAAGAATGATTGAGGAAGGCTGATCCTTCTTATTGAAGAATCATCTAAAGTTCTTTCAAACCACTGGTTTGCATGAGTATGCGAGAAATCTAACTGCAGATTAATCAATTTTCTGGATAATGAAGTCATTCTTTCTGATCTCATCGGATTTCTTTTGTAAGCCATCGCAGACGAGCCTGTCTGTGATTTTGCAAAAGGCTCTTCCATTATTTTTAGGTTAGACATCAATCTCATGTCAACTGCAAACTTATGAGCAGATTCTGCAATTCCTGCTAACATCTTTGCTATAATTGAATCAAATTTTCTTGTATAGGTCTGTCCTGTTACTGGAAAAGAATCTGAGAATCCTAATTTTTGGCTTACTAATCTATCTAATTCTTTAACTTTTTCAAAATCCTCATTAAAAAGTTCCAGATAAGATGCCTGTGTTCCAACTGTTCCTTTTGCTCCTCTTGCTTTTATTTCTATATCTTCTAATTGTTTTAGATCCAATAATAAATCCTGGATATAGATTGTAAATCTTTTTCCAATTGTAGTTGGCTGTGCAGGCTGATAATGAGTATAACCTAAAGTAACTAATGATTTGTTTTCTTCTGCAAATTTTGCTAGATTATTTATTGTGTTTACTAATGCTGTTTTGATTAATTTTAATGCTTCTCTTATCTGTATTAAATCTGTGTTGCAGCAGACAAACTGGGAAGTTGCTCCTAAATGAATTACTCCTTTTGCTTTCGGGCAATGTGTTCCATATTCATAGACATGAGCCATTACATCATGCCTTATCTCTTTTTCTTTTTCTTTAGCAATATTATAATCAATTGTTTTCTGTGCAGCAATCAGCTCATCAATCATCTCCTGTGTTATCTGAGGCAATCCTAATTCCATCTGGGATTCTGCCAAAGCAATCCAGCATCTTCTCCAGGTCTGGAATTTAAAATTATCAGAAAAAATATACTGCATCTCTTTATCAGTATATCTAGATACTAAAGGATCTTTATAGACATCATGCTCCCCCATTTTATATAAAGAAAATATTAAGTAAATAAAAAGTTTTTCAATCTAAAAAGGTGAAATTTTATATATTTCTTGAATTTATAGTCAAAAAGGGGTCTGAGTTGATGTTTAATGTATACAAAAGATATAGAACTTTCAGACATTACAAACTGGGATGCTAGACCAGTTAGAGACAAATTATATGCTTTTAGGCAATTAGAAAAATGTTGGGGAAAAGATAGGAAAGTAAGTGGCCCTGACATGTGTTCTAAGATTACTAAACCTATTTCTTTTGAAATTAATTCTATTGATGATTATGTAAATGCTTTCCATTTCTTATTACAGCATGAATTTGCTTATGAATTAGCTGTAAGAAAACCAAAAAATGGAGAAGAAGAAAACGAAACAAAAGACAAAACACCAGAAAACATAGGAAATCAAGAAACAGAAGACAAAACCGGATGGGAGATTGTAAAAATAACTCCTTTTGGAGTTAGAAATTTTTCTGCATTCTTAGAGGAGTATGGAGAACTTATTAAAACTATGGCTAAATTAGCATATGAAGACAAAATAAAAGATAATTATATTAGACTTAAATTTAGAAAATGGGATGAAGAAAGCATGCGTCATAAAGGGCCTCCTGCAAAAATAGAATTTAGAGAACATGATGGAAGATTGATTGGCTATCAATGCACTATTCCTTACCAATTAGAGGGTATATTCAAATTAACCAAAAATAAAAAAGCTAGAAAGTACAGAATGAATCATGGTATGTGGGTTCCTAATGGCTACAAACCTATAAAGAAAAAAAAAGACAAAGGACTTCCTAAAGAAGAACCATCTAAAAATAAAGACCCTTTATGGCTTGCTTTATTTGGAGATAAATAATTCAATATAAAACCAAAAACTTATATACTTAAAAGAAAAATCAATTATTAAATATAGGGGGTGTTAAAATGATATATAGTGTTTCAACATTAATAATTGTTATAATATTTTTAATCCTTTCAGGATTAAAGGTTGTTAAGGAATATGAAAGAGGAGTAAGATTTACATTAGGAAAATTCTCAGGGATGATGAGTCCAGGATTAAGACTGGTTATTCCTATATTACAGACATGGCAAAGAGTAGATATCAGAGTTAAGGCAATTGATGTTCCTGACCAGGATGCAATTACAAAGGATAATGTTTCGATAAAAGTTAATGCTGTCCTGTATTATAAAGTAGCAGAATCAAAAAAAGCAATAATTGAAGTTGAGCATTTTAATTATGCTGTTTCTCAGTTAGCACAGACAACAATGAGAGATGTTGTTGGAGAAGTAACATTAGATGAATTATTATCAAAAAGAGATGCGGTTTCTAAAAGAATAAGAGAGATAGTTGACAAAGCAACTGATCCATGGGGAATAAAAGTTGAGTCAGTTGAATTAAAGCATGTTGAACTTCCAGAGCAGTTGAAGAGAACTATTGGAAAAGAAGCAGAAGCTGAAAGAGAAAAAAGAGCTGTTATTATCAAAGCAAGCGGTGAAGTGGTTGCAGCAGACAACATGGCAAAAGCAGCAGCAACACTGGCTAAAGCTCCTGGCGCTTTGCATCTAAGAACACTGCAGACATTGAATGATTTAAGCTCAGACCAGAGCAATACTGTTGTCTTAGGAATTCCTTTGGAAATATTAAAAGCTATAGAAGGAGTTGTAAAAAAGAAATAATTTATTTTTTTTCTTTATTTTTAACCCAAAAACTTATAAACTATTTCCTGCCTTAAGTATTTATGGCAGTAAGATTCAAGCAGAAATGTTTCAAATGCAAAAAGAATTATGTACTTGTTGGAAGAGGAGATAGATTTCCAATCTGCTATGACTGCCAGAAAGATGATTTAAATCAAGAAATAAAAGATCCTAAGATGAAGAAAATGTTTGACATTCCTGAGGATTTTTACAGAAATAATTCATTTCTAAGAAATATTAAGATGAACTATATCAGATTTGGAAAATTAAGTGAAAAACAGATTGAAGCTTTCAAGAAAACAGTTGAGGATATGAAAAATGCCGATAAAGATTGATTATGAAAAATGCTGCTGGAAAGACGGCAAATGTGTATCCTGCTGCTGCGGCGGAGAATGTGAAGGCTGTGTAGAAGCATGCCCTGTTGATGCTCTTAAAAGAGGAAAAAAAGTAGAGATTGACCATAAAAAATGCATTGAATGCGGAGCTTGCATTGCAGCATGCGAGCATGATGCTATTTCTATGAGTTAGATTATCCCTAATTCTCTTGCTTCTATCAAAGCAATAACTGCATGCTGATTTCTGTCAACTCTCAAAGAAGAATCTCCTAGAAATCCACCAATTGCTTGTTTTTCAGATTTATCTTTTATCTGCAACGAGATAATATAATCTGCACCTTCTCTGATAAAATTAGCATAACATTCTTCTCTTTCTTTATCTCCTAATAATTTGGCTAATTCATATGCCTGATTAACACCTTCAATATAAACAGCAGTTACCATGCTTCTATCAAAATCAAAATCCTGGCATCTTTTCTTTGGATAATGCTCATCAAGCATAAAATCATTCATCTCAAAGACAAAATCTGCATATTTTTTTTCTTCTGTTTCCAGATATAACATTTTATAAGCTCTGGACTGCCATGGAACAAATGCTGTGTTTGCATTTTCTTTCCAATATTCAGAATAATAAGGAAATGCTTTTTCAACTGTTTGTAGGTATCTTTGGTCTTTTTTATATTGATAAAGGGATATCAATGCAAAAAGAGCTTCTCCTGGATAATAATCAATTCCTGTTGATTTATTTGAATAAAAAAATGTGTTAAAAGAACCATCTTCATTCTGCAAGTAAAGAATTCCATTTGCAAATTTATCTAAAAGAAATTCTTTGCTGTGATAATCTGTTTCAAGCAGAGTAAGTATCATAAAAGCTGAATATCCTAATTTAATATCATCTGAGGAGAAATTTGCATAGACAAAATCATCAATAGGATCATATAATATAAACTTATCAAAGTATAATAATCCTTTTTGGGTCAGATTATAATATCTTTTATCATCAAAGTAATTATTTAATTTTGCTACAGACCACATTGCACCCATCTCTCTAAGAGGATGTCTTGTGCCTGTATGGTTTTTCTCAATAATATCATATTCATAATAAACAAAATCTTCATTTTGGTTATTCAAAAACCATTCTCCACCTAGTTTTATTGAATCAAGATATTTATTTTGATTAGAATAAAAAACTGCTAATATCATTAATAAAATAAAGAAGAAAATTCCAATTTTATAAGTTTTTTTCATCTAGGTTCTTTCTGTTTTCATTCCTTGCTCTATCTCTTTATGGCCTTTGGAAAAAAATTTTATTGCTTCTGCAAGCTCTTTGTGCTTTTTTGCATATTCATTGATATCAATCTCTTTTTTATATGCTTCGCATGCCTGTACTAGAGCTTTTGCACCTTCTTTTGTTCCTTTTGGATGCGCATGAACTCCTGCACCCATTGTGGTTATAAAATCAGTGTTCTCCATAACATCGATGAATGGCTTTAATAAAGTTGGATTTAATCCTCCTGAAACAATAGGGCAGCATTTTTTTAGGCCTCTCCAAGAATCATCTTCTAGTATAACATGATGAGCTAGATCCCTATGAACTAATTTTATTGCATCCTTATCTTTTTCTGGGATTTTTGACCACTCCTGATCAAAGAAGTGCCCTTTATCCTTGAAATGAAGGATATTATGTGCAGCAACAACATCTTCTTCTGGACTTCCTTTCATCTTTCCAACGCCTGCTGTTCCTGTATGGATCCCTGATACTCCTGCAAGCCTTGCAAATTTAGATAAAACTAAAACAGTAAATCCAATTGGATTTTCTGGTCTTGTAAAAGCTCCATGACCTGCTCTGTGGAAATGTATAAATACATCAGGATATCTTCTTCTAAGAGTTTGAACAGCCATCCATCCTGCCATAATCCCATCAATCAAAAAAGCATAGCTTCCAGGCTCAAATCCTGCATTTCTTATCAATTCACATCTTTCAATCATTATATCAAAATCAGCTGAAGATACATTAAAAGAATGAACTTTTTTATGGCCTGTCTCTTTTACTGCTTTGTCCATTGCTTTTTTTACATATTTGACCATTTTATCATAAGGGCAGAAATCCTGGTCAGCTTGAGGCTCATCATTCTTGACAAAATCCCCTCCGCCAGCCCAGAAGTCATAGCATACTTCAGCATATTCAGAGGAGGTCAGCCCCATCTTTGGCTTTATTATTGTTCCAAGAATTGGCCTGTCATAAACATTTAGATATTTTCTCATGTCATCAATAGTGTAGCTAGGCCCGTCATACTGTTCAAGCATTGCAGGAGGAAACCAAACATCTAATAATTTTAATGCACTTATTTCCTTCATACCAAGAACATTTCCAACAATATAGGTTAAGATATTTTGTACATTTCCCTTTCTGTCAAAAAGTCTCCATGGATAAGCAATCCAGACAAGGCTTCTTTTTGTATCAACCTGATATACAAGAGCATTCATCTCTCTTGAAAAAGGAGTTTCTGTATTTACTTTAAAATTTGTTCCTGTAGAAGATTCTGCTGCAACTTCTGCAGCTGCCTGCAGAATAGTTGCTTTTACACCAGGAATAAGATGAAAAACAGCAAGAAGATACTCTCCGTTTCTTGGATTCGGCAGATTAAGATTAATATATGCTTTTTGTTTTGAATTAACTTTTGCTAATAATTGTTTATGATTATTTGCCATTATTGAAACACCTCTTTGATTGTAGATTTAATTTATACTTTTTAAACTTTTTGTGGATTTATCAGGCTTACTTTCTAAGATTAAGCTTTATCAAAAAAGTTAAGAAGTCGCAATATAACCTGATAAATTCTCAATATTTCCATTAATCTTATTTATTTTGCCAATCATTCTTCCAGCACAAGCAAACATAGAAGCTGAATTGCAAATTAGTCTATTATTAAATGACCAATAATCTGGTTCTTCAGTAAAATTACAAGTATATCTATTAGTATGAATTTCCTTAAACAAGTCGCATGCTTCTTGCTCTGAATCAATAGGCAAATTTAGGACACTTACTTCGACTGTCATGTTATAAACTGCATCTTTAAAAAAAATAGTGATATTAAATTTAGGTTCTTCTTCAATCTGAGGTCGTTCTTCTTGAAGCTCTTCAAACTTTGGTTGTTCTTCTTGAAGTTCCTCAGGTTCTTCTTCAGCTATTTCTTGAACACAACCACTAATTAAGATAACTAATATTATTATTCCAAAAATAAGATTAATTTTTTTATTCATGACTAATGCTAAATTTCAAAATTATACAAAGCTATTGCAAGTTCAGAAAAAACTTTTCTTAAAATGCGAAGCATATTCTTGTTAAAAACATTAAGGCGGGGCGTTTTAGTATACATACTCACTATATAGTGGTAAATAACCAAAAGTTTTATATAGTACCTCATTCTACTACCTTACTATGACAATTGATATCTTTGTACATCCTGGAAGGGCTGCACGTAATGTAAGAGAAATAGAAGAAATTAAAGACAAGGGTTTTAGAAATAAAACACTTGAAATAGCAGAAACCAGTGAATTGGCAATTGTTGTAACAAAGAGTCCGTTAGACCTAGTTTCTTATAAGGACCAAGATACCGATTATAGGCTAGCTATTTTTAGACCAAAACTTAGCCTTGAAAGATCTTTATGTGTTGGCTCTGATCCTGAGACACTTTTGGGAAGATCAGATGTCCAATATTCATCTTGGGATAGGTTTGTTGAGCTTTTGAATAGAAGCCCTGGAGATGGAGTTAGGCTTCATGGACCATTGTCAGTAAAAGATATTGCTGGTCAGATTCTTCTTTATGACTTAGAAGGAAAATATTGGGAAGATGCTTCTATGGATTTATTTACTGAAAAAAGAGAGGATGGCCCTAGTTGGGTAAATAGTGAGGCTTTTGACGCGGCTAGGAAAGAAGTCTTTAGAACAAATCAGGCGAAGATAGCTGAATATGAAAAAGCAGGTGCTTTTGCTGAATCAAGAATGAGGTATGGTCATGTAGTCCATGTTCCATTTCCAATAAAGATAATTGCTCCAGGAGAAGACCCTAATCTTCCGCATGGAAATGTTCACTTCCAGTTGATAGATGATAAGACAGTAGTATACAGAGAAGGCTAAAACGCCCTGCCCTTAAATAAATTATTCTTAATTTATTATAAAACAAATCGCCCGAGTAATATTAAATCTAACGATGTTAGATTTCCTTGCGAGGAGTTTTGAACGGCAGCGAACGAAAGTGAGTTGACGATCTCAAAACTCACTCCTGCAAGGCAAAATCTTTGATTTTGAGTTGAGGATTTGTCTTACTATCTAGAACAAAGTGATATATTCTATAAAGAATTAAGGGCGGGAAGAAAAAAAGTCATAACCTTTTTAAAAAAGGATTGTTCCACATTATTTATGGGAAATTTAGCTGATTTAATGCCTGACCATGGAGTATTGATACGTGCTGGAGTAAGACCTCATAATATTGAACATATAGCTAAACGAGATTTAGATTTTTCAATTTCTGAAGAGTATATAAAATTGATTGAAAAGGAAGGGTTATGTGTAAGAATTATGGAACAATTTCCTTTGGAATCTAAACCAACTAGTCAGAATGGATCAACTAAATTCTTGTACAAATTAAATTTTTTCCCTGCTTCTTTAGACAACCTAAGTGGAAAATTTCTTAATCAATTTTATAGTATAGAACATATTTTAGAATCAGCAAAAGAAGGGGAAGTCATTCCAGGAATGTTTATAGCTTATGAAGTAAATCAAACTCGAAATGGTGAAAAAAGAATATTTACTCTTCCTAGATTATACATAATGGCAAACTTGCCATTCGAGTTCGGATATGATTTAGCTATGGCCCAAATTCCTGACTATTACACAAACTTAAGGGCTGCAAAACAATTATTGGAGTTATTTGGATAATTTTTTCTTCCCGCATTTTTTATAAGACAAATCCTCAATTAAATCTAACGATGTTATACGAATTGGGTTGACAGGTTATAAGCCCTGTACTGCCCGAATCCAGAAAATCACCCGCTCAACCCATTCAACCCAACCATAGGTTCACTGGGTTGAATGAAAATTGGCTTTAGACAGCCTGTATATTGCTTTTGGCTTCCCAAAAGATGAACTTGGGTTGAATTCCAGTTCATATGCTTCTTCTAATTTAGTTATAAGATGTTGAACTATTTATAACTTTCTAATTTTGCTCGAATGGGATTTCGAGCGATTATTCTAAACCAAAAATTATTAATCCCAACTGAATAGTTTATACCTAATGTTAGCAACTCTTTTGCTGAAATGTCCTGGAATAATAGTTAATGAACCAAAAGGCTCAGGAAGAGGAGAAAATACACCTAAATCTTGAAAATATTTTTTTCCATCTGGAAATTCTCTTTCAAAATCACTTTTATTAGGAAGAATATGCCTGCCAGGATTTTCAACAGGAACAAATATCCCATCTGAAGTCAAATCTAATGGATCATTGAAATAAGGAATGCCTGAATCATCAAGCACTTTCTTAAATCCTCTAAAAAATTGATCATTATAAATCTCTTGTCCAAAACAACTATTAACAAATTCTCTCTCCAGATAACAAGAGCCATAAAGAGAATAGCCCGCAATCTGAAATATTTTAAATGGTTCTCCTTCTTCAGGATATGCCCAAATCTCTCAATCTTCTACTTTTGCTTCCATTCTTTTTTCTCTAGCAGATTGTAAAGTATATTCTGTTAAAAGTTCTTCAATCTTAGCAGAACGATAACCATTTTTTGCAAATAAAGGTCTTTTTAGATCATCAAATCTTTTCTTAAGAGAATCCCATGAAGAATGGTTTCCTTCTATTAAACTTACATCCCTTTCTAATTCAGAATATATATTATCTATCCTCTTTACATTTAGTGGTAATACTCTTAAAACCATAATAAAGATTAAATTTTTAGTTTTTTATAAAGTTTTTATTTTTTATAATACATTTCTCAACCTCTCCTCAACAGCATCCCTGATAAACTTAGAAACACTAATGCAGTCTTTTTGTTGCTAATAAGATATCTTCCCACATTTCATCTGAACATGAGAATGTTCTTTTTCTATGTCTTTTTGTTGATTCCATTTTTTACAGACATTGCTCAGAAATAGAAATATTTATAATGTTAAAAATATCGTTTATTCATATGAATAGTCACTTTACTGAGAATAGGATATCATAGAACATCAATGCTCGAAAAGAGTGATTGTATCAGCTGCCTAGCAAGTTGCTGACGCAAAGATGTTCGGTGGTATCCGAAGTGAGAAAAAGATGGAAAAGAAAGAGTGGCTATGTTACTCCAAATTTGACTGTTTCTAAGAAAGCATTGATTGAAAATGACTTATTTGTTAATCCGCATTATAGTGATTGGGATGATTGGAGAGATGGAATGAGAGATTGGTATAAGGATTTTAAGAAGATCAAAAAGATCAATTTGGGCGTAACTTGGTTTAAGGAAGATTTATATGAAAAAAGAATTAAGATGAACAGAAAGCAGAAAAAACTTATTAAAAGGAGAAAAGCTATGAAAAATACCGAAAGATTTAAATACATAATATGATGTACTTATGTACATAATGAAAACAGAAAACAAGATAGTCAAACTGTTTATAGAAGAAAAGCAGTCCAAGACTATCAGAGAGATTGCTAAAAAGATAAAGGCAGATTATAGAATAACTTATATAGCTGTCCAAAGGCTGTTAAATAAGAAAGTCCTTTTATCAAATACTGTAGGAAAGAGTACATTATGTGAATTAAATTCTTTTTATTATGGCATTGATATCTATGAAGCAGAAAATGAAAGAAAATCTAATCTTCTAAAAAATAAGAATATTAAACAGTTATACAAAGAAATAATGAAAAAACTGAAATCAAGCCAGTTTATCTTTTTGATATTTGGATCTTATACAAAAAAACCATCAAAATCTTCTGATATTGATATGATGTTTATCTCAAATGAGAAGAATTTAGAAGAAGATATTTCAAATATTCTTTCATTACTGCCTTTAAAAACGCATGCTTTAGTGTTCACAGAAGAAGAATTTATAAGGATGAAAGATTCTAAAAAATCAAATGTTGTTAAAGAGGCAATAGAAAACAATATAATCTTGTATGGAATAGAAAATTATTATAGGTTAAAAAATGCTTGATGAAAAAAGGATAAAAGAAGCTGAATCCAATATAAAGAATTATTTGGAAGAAAGTTTGCTGAAGAAGCAAAAGAATGAAACAGCAAAAGAGATGTATATAGAAAACAGCGATTTATCTTTAGAGACTGCTAAAAAGCTTTTGGCTCTTGAAAGTCCAAAATACAAGCCATATCTGTGGGTTATTGTTGCTTCTTATTATGCCATGTATTATATAGCAAATGCAGTTTTGCTGGATTTGGGTTATAAAGTTGGAGATAAAGTAAGCCATAAGGTTACAAGCGATGCACTTATTGTTTACGTTAGAAATAAATTAAAAAAGGAATTAATTGAAGAATATGAGGATATAAAAGAAGATGCTCTTGAGCTGATATCTTCAAGAGCAGATACATTATTACAATCGTTTGATTTTGAAAGAGAAAAAAGATCAAAATTCCAATATCAGATGGATGAACATGTTAAAAAGTCAAAATCATTAACTTCTTTGGAAAGGGCAAAACAGTTTGTATTTGAGATGAAAAAATTATTATCTTGATTTCTTGATAAACGACCTTGGGAATTTGGCACACACCTGTGTGACAAACCATATTTTTTGGTTCAACCCATGTAGTTAAGGGGTGTTATACGCCCGAGCCTCGATTGAGCCCTCGAAAAGACGGAAGTCTTTTCAGAGCTGGCGAAATCAGAGTTGCGAGGCAAAACGAAGTTTTGAGTTGAGAAAACCTGCATTTTTTCAAAAAACTTTATAAATTTCTTTTGATTCATTAATATAATGGAGAATCCTCATCAAACAGAAATATGTGTTCAGTGTTGGTTATATGTGGGGGCTGAAGCATATGATAAGATAGAAAAGATGGATTGTCAGAGATATGAAGGTCAAAATAAGATGCAATGTCCTTATTATATTAAACTTGAGGAAGATGTAAGATTGCTGCAAAATGGAGAACATCCGGTAAATTTTGAATGCCTTGAACAAATAATCTTTACTAAAACACATATGCCTACTTTTGGATTAACAGGTATTACATTTCCAGAAAAAAAGGATCCTAGAAGGATTTGATAAGCAGGTTTTCTCAATTGCGTATAACATCGGAATTTAGCGAAGTTCGGTTTTGAGGCAACCCACAAAACCGAATTTGGGTGGAAGGGAAATTTTGCTTGGCAAAATAGCGAAGCGGTTCCCTGTAACCGTTAAATTCCTGTTAGTTACTTTTCCCATACGCAGTGTGGGAAAATTTCGACCGAAAAGTTAAATTTAAGTTTCCAATTAATTCGACCGCAGGGAGACTATATTTTAGGGAATTCTCTCCAATCCAGCGAACACAGTGAGCCATCCAGGAAATACATCAAGGGCAAGAAATTTGGACTAAAATAGCAAATATTTTAAATATCTAAACCTATTAACTTATTATATGACATCAGAGATAGCCATTATGAATAAGGAAGCTGTGGCTTTAGCTACTGATAGTGCAGTTACTATAAACGAAGGGAAGAAGATATATAATTCTGCAAATAAATTATTCTCATTGTCTAAATATAACCCAATTGGTATTATGATTTATGGAAATGCAACATTTATGAGTATTCCATATGAAACAATTGTTAAAGTATTCCGTTCAGAATTAAATGGTGAATGCTGTAAAAAAGTGGATGATTATGCACAAAAATTCATTAATTTTCTTAATGATAATAAACTTAAAATCAGTAATGAGGAACAGAATAATTATATTGATATTGTAATTGGTTCTTTATTAACGCAAATTAAACAAAAAATTGAAGAAGAGTGGGAAAATGAAATACAGAAAAATGGTAAAATTGATTTAGATAAATCTAAAAAAATTGTATCAATAATTATAACTAATTTTGCAGATACTTTTTCAAATCAGGAATTGGAGTGTTTTTCGAAAGAATCGATTGACTCAATTAAAAAGACAATTGATAAGATGTTTAAGAAACTATTAGAGAAAATATTTCAGGATTTACCATTGCAAGCTGAAGATAAGAAAAAATTAAGTGAAATAATTAATAAAGCAATAATCTGTGATAATTTTCCTTCTTGGCATAGTGGTATAGTTATTGCAGGTTTTGGGGAAGATGAGATTTTTCCAGCAATTGCATCTTTTAGAATTGAGTCATTAATAGACGGCAAACTAAAATATAAGAAAGAAAAGATGGAAAATATAAGTACCAAAAATAATGCTGCAATAATCCCTTTCGCGCAATCAGAAATGGTATCGACCTTTATAGAGGGTGTGGATCCCAATTATCAAAAATTCAAAAGATCATATTTAGAAAATATTTTTAAGAATTATCCTGAGATTATTATCAAAAATTCAAAAAAACTAAATAAACTCGAAAAGAAAAATAAAGATTTAATTCATTCAGAATTTAATAAATGGAGTAAACAAATTTATGAGGATTATAAAAAAGAGATGACCAATTTTACTAGAGATAATCACGTTAATCAAGTACTTAGTGTTGTCGGTATATTACCTAAAGATGAATTAGCGGCAATGGCTGAGTCCCTAGTCAATTTAACATCTTTTAAGAGAAGAGTTACCATGGCACAGGAGACTGTAGGTGGACCGATAGACGTTGCAGTCATTTCAAAGGGAGATGGTTTTATTTGGATAAGTAGGAAACATTACTTTAAGCCAGAACTGAATCATCAATTTTTTGATAATTATTTTAGAACGGAGGGGAAAAAATGAAAAAAACAAAAGAGGAATTTAAATCAATTTGCGAATTGAAGGAGAAATTTTTTCCAAAAGACAAAGAATGTAAAAAATCATTTGATGGTTATGAAGATATGGGGATAGAGTTATCTCAGAACACTTTGGATAAAATAAGAATAGATATATCCAAAATACAATTTACAAATTTCTTGCCCCTTCTTTTAAGAGAATTCCCTATCTTATTAGAAACTTAAATTTAATTGTAACTAACGATGTTAGATTTCCTTGCGAGGAGTTTTGAACGACAGCGAACGGAAGTGAGCTGACGATCTCAAAACTCACTCATGCAAGGCAAAACCTGAAAGGTTTTGAGTATGACGGAGGGCGATTTGTTAAAACATTAAGGCGGGGCGTTTATTATAGTTACTATATAGTGGTGAATAAACGAAAGATTTAAATACTAGTTATATACCATTAGTTTAGTATGACAACTGCACAGCTTGAAAGACAATTAGAAACATTAAGAAAAGCTTCTGAAGTTTCTGTAACTGCTCCTGAAATAGTGGGGCTAAGAGAAAGAGTTCATCAATATGTTTCTGAAAGTATTAGAGCTTTAGCTGTAAAAGCTGCACCTATTGTCGAAGCTTTTGCTGACGAAGCTGCATTGGATGAGAGAGTAAATCAATATGCAAGACTACTATCAGAAAAATTAGCACATTCTGTAGGAAGAAAAAATGGTATCGAAGGAGATGAATATGAAAAATACCAGCCAGAAAGAGGGATTTCTTGTGTTATAGCTGATGTTAAGGGACGCAAAAAACGAGAACTTGTGTATTTACAAGGATTTGTAGGCCAAGGATTTAATGCAGATATCAGTAGAACTTCAGGTGATGATTCAACTAGAGTAATTAGCTTAGGTTATGCTTGCGAAACTACTAAAAGAAAATCTATTAATCCATTTAGTGAATTGGTAAGACATCGTACTGCGGCATCATTTGATACTCAGAGGGGGATCATAATGCCTAGCTATGGTATTATAACTTCATTAATCAATGCAAGTGGGTGGAATTACTTTGGAGAGTCTGTTGATGAAGTAATCTCTCATAAATACCATAGTGATGCAAGTTCATTCTTAATCCCTTTTGGAAGAGGTGAGTTTTTTGAAGACGGCAGGCCTTTAAAGGCAGATGATTTTGTTGGAGAGTTGATGTATGAATTACTAACTGGAGGCTCAGGAGCCAAATATACAAATAGAGTTACAGAATATGGGCAAGAACATGCACTTCAAAGAACTCTATCCATGCTTCAGAGAACTCATGAGATTTTAGATCAAAAACTTACTGTTCTTAAAAAAATGGGTGCGACTGGAATCACAGATTTTGATGGAAGGATTTCATACATGAGAGAATCACAAATTTAAACTAAACGCCCCGCCCTTAAATTAATTATTCTTAATTTATATAAAACAAATCGCCCGAGTAATATTAAATCTAACGATGTTAGGTCACCTTCTCTTCGAGATTTCAACGACACGAACGAGAGTGAGTGACGATCTGAAATCTCAGAATGAGAAGGTCGAGCATTGTTCGTGAAACGAACAAGCGCAGAAGTGGAGAAAGAAGGCGTTCATAAGGCACGAAGTGCAATTGAAATAAAACATTGGGACTTTGGGGTCTAAATATTTATATATTATTCATTAATTCTTAATCTTATGTCTCAATATGATAAATTTGCAAAAGAATATATTGTTATGAGGAGCAAGATGTTCAAAAAGAACCAAAATGCAGAACTCCCAACAATGCTTGAATTGGCTGGAAGTATTAAAAACCAAAAATTGTTAGATCTAGGTTGTGGATTTGGTGATTATGCTAAAATTTATTCAGAAAAAGGAGCTATTGTAACAGCAATAGATAATTCTAAAAAAGAGATTGAACATGCTATAAATCTTAAAATTCCTAATGTAGATTTCAAAGTTTGTGACATTAGTAATCAACTTCCATTTAAGGATTCAAGCTTTGATATTTTAACATCAAGTTTGGTTTTTGATCATTTGGAAGATTTGCAATCTCTTTTTAAGGAATGTAATAGGATTTTAAAAAATAAAGGAATTATGGTTTTTTCTATAACAAATCCTGTATTTTTTCAAGAAAGAAGTTTAGTTGGAAAAATAAAAATATTTGGAAAAAAAATAATATTTGGCAATTATTTTGAAAGGAGAAAAATTGTTAGAAAATGGGGTAGTAAGATAAAGATGGAACATTATCATAAACCTCTTGAAGATTATTTTTCTGCATTTCTTGAAAATGGATTTGAATTATTAAGTTTCAAAGAACCTGAACCAAATCCTGCTAAAATTACTTGGCATTGTAAAAATCCTACTTTCTTAGTCTTTAAGATTAGGAAGAAATAGACCCCAAAGTCCTTCAATAAAAAGCCTTCTTTCTCCATTTGACCTAACATCGCGATTTAAAGAAGTTCAATTTCTCCTCGTGGAAAGAATTTTCCCTCGCGTAGCAGAGCTGGAAAATTCTTGGAACAGAGCTGAGAAATTGAATTTGGGTAAAAATCGGGAAATCGCTTGGCGATTTAGCGTAAGCGACCGATTTTTCCTTTAAATCGCTGTTATATCCTTTTCCCCTACGCAGTGGGGGAAAATTGCGTCCGCAAAGTCAGAAATTGGTGCGTCTTTCAGAGAACGAAGTGATACATCAAGACAAAGAATTAAGGGGCAAACTAACATATAAAAAAATTTCAAGAACATTTATATATCTATTAGATTATTTTGTTTTATAATGGGTACTTGTAAATCTTGCGGTGAAGAATCTGGAAAATATGATTTATGTAAATCCTGTTATTATGATTTTGAAGATGGATTAATTGACAAATGCAAATGTGGAAATTTCAAAGATTCTGAATATGATTTATGTAAAGATTGTTATAAAAAATCAAAACAAAATAATAAAGAAACTCAGAAAAAATCAAAGATAAGTGATTCTTCTATTAAAGGACGACTTGCAGAAGCAATTGTAGAAGAAATGTTCTTGGCTATGGGTTATAGGGTTTTTCGTTTCGGAATGGAGAATACTGTTCCAGGTTTTGGAGATAGATACCTCCCAAGAAAAGGAGATGTTGCAGATGAAGTAAGAAAAATGCCCGACTTTATTGTGGTAAAAGATTCTCAAGTAACTTATGTTGAAGTAAAATATAGGACTAAAGGAGAAGAAGGTTTTGATTTCAACTCATATTATGCAAAAAAAAGGGGGTATCCTTACAAAAATGCGTATTTTATACTTGTTACTCCAAAACACATTAAGGTTCAAAAAGCATCAGAATTAGAAAAAGGAGAAGGATTTATTTTTTTGAATAAATGCAAGGAGTTTGAAACTGATAAAGAGATTATTCTCCAATACATAGAGTTCTGCAAGAAATTTTTTGGGAATTGTTAGAGTTAGTTTGCCCCCCTTTCACTAATTAGCACCGATTTCTGATTGGATATAACGATGTTAGGTTCTCGGATCCTCGAACCGAGTCTCGATCGTAACGAAAGTGAAGGTCAGAGTACGAGGTTCAGAGTGAGACCGACCGAGCATTGCCGAAGGCAAGCGGAGGAGTAAAAAGAAAGGCCCAGTAAATAAAGCTCGTAGAGCTATTAGTTTAAAAAAGCAAGAGCCGAAGAAAATGTTATATTAACCCAAAGATTTATATATTATTATAATTACTTAATAGTAATAACCAAATAAAGGATTAAAAATGAGTAATTTAGAAGACCCCCGAATTAAAGTTGTTAAATCTGTTGATGAAGCTGAAGAGCTTGTTGCCCAAGAGTTTGCACACTTAACCCCTGCAGCCTATAGGGCATTATCTGATGTTGAAGCTGAAAAGGTTATTGTGGAGAAGTTTGCACACTTAACACCCATTTCTTATAGGGGAATTGTAGCTTCAGTAGATGGTCCTGTTCCACATAGAAAAATTAGGTTCGAACAAAGAGATGGAACAGTAAAGGATATAGATCAGATTCTTATCGATGGAACAGAAAAGGATGTTAATGATTATAATCCAAGAATCAGGGTTATCGCATTTGAATTTAGTAAATTTAATATGTCTGGAGATGTTCATGGTCATCCTATGTGGTATATTCGTGATCTAAAGCAAGAAGCGGGATTGCCTCCCGAGGAAATGAAAAAACTCCGGTTCACAGTTCTGGCATATGACTCCACAGTTATAAATCATTTAGGTAAAGAAAGATATAGGCATACTATGACATTACCGTTAGCTAAAGAACAGAGGGTGCAGGCAATTCTAAGGGCTTATGTAGTTGACTAGTTTTTTAATAATTAGAACAAGAAGAACGTAAAAGGGTTTCTAAAAAAACAGACTCCTTAGATTTTCTTCGGCTCATTCTAAGTAAAGACCTTTCTTTTTATTGGACCTAACGATGTTAGTTTCCCTCGCCCGATTTTTTCCGCAACGGAACGGAAGTGGAGTTGGGCTGAAAAAATCTGGATGCGAGGTCTGAGGCGAAGCCGAAGAAGTAATTTTCAAACCCTATTCACAATAACATCCGTGAGCTGCTGTGTCCTCAATCTGCCAATTCTTACCCAAACAGATCTTTCTTTCTAGAGTATCATGAAAGAAATTCTCTGAATCACATTCAGCTGGATTTTGAGCATTAACTAATCCAGAACAAGTAAGACATCTACCTGTTTGGAATCCTTTATCCTGGCAGTATTGATCACATGATTGTGGTTTACAGCCAACCAAAACAAGCAAGCTCAATATTGTTATTGCTATAATTATTCTTTTCATAGTATGAATTATTAAATACATCTATAAAAAACTATCGAAGGGTTTGAAAATTATTGAAACTAACGATGTTAGGTAACCCGACCTCAAAAATCGCCTTCCAATGAGCGGAAGCGAATTGAGAATGGAGATTTTTCAGAGCTGGAGGGCAAAATCCGAAGGATTTTGAGTGGAAAAAACAAACAATTTTAAATACCTAGAAATTTAAACTTACTACTATGGGAAGTTTTATTGAAATAAACGATACATTGCAAATAACTAATGAACAAGGATTTCCTAGTGAATTAGATTATGAAAAGCATAAGCAAAAGCCATTTACTGCTGAAGATTTTGAGGGTAAAATCTTTGAATTCAAAGATAAGCCAAAAGTCAGAGTATACAAACTACCACCTGTTCGAAATTTCTTAGTTCAGAACATCGATGGTAAATGGCTTTATTGGGGGCTTGTACATATTATTGAAGTAGTTCATGATAATGTGAAACAAACGACTTCTGGAAAATTTAAGATAATTTATCTTTATACTCCTGAAGAAATGAAACAAGCCCACAAGTTAATTGATAGAAATAAGGACACTGATTTTCTAGAAGTATTGTAAGTTTAAATTTCCTAAAAATAAATAATTTGTTTTTTCTATTTTACCTAACGTCGTTCAATTCCCCTACCTCGAGATTTTAACGACAAATGCGGAAGCATTTGACGATATAAAATCTCAGAGCTGTAGGGTCGACTGAGCGAAGCGAAGGAGAAGTATGACGCAGGGGCACGCTTATAAGTTAAAGAATAAAGGGGAAAATCTCTATTCTAGATATATTGTCTCTTACTAGTAGTAACAAATAGAAACATTTAAATACTAGTAGTATGTTATAGTATGGATATGAGGCACAAATTAAGCATCACTATTGATGAGGACACTATCTTTAAGATACAGGATTTGCTGAGATCTAAGACTTATCGTAATAAATCTCATTTCTTTGAAATTGCTGCAAGTGAATTGATTAAGAAGGTGAAGAATGGCTGAACTAATCTTAAGAAGAGGATTCTTGGAAACCCTGGCAAACCTTGGTAAAACTGGAGCAGCTGTTGCTGCAGTCAATGCAGTCGCACCTGGATGTGCATCTAGCTTAGAAGAGATTGCTGAAACTACAGTGGCACAAGCGGTTAAACTACCCCAAATAACTGTTTATGCTGTAAGGCCTAACAGAGCAAAAGACGAAACTCATGCTAGAGAAAATCGAGGTAAAATATTATCTCCTTATACAGACCAAGCATATGATATTGTAAGAGAATTCTATAGAGAAGAATTAGGCATTGATTTGAATTTCGTATATTGCGAGAATCAATCTCAAGTGCCGGATAATCTGGATAGGAAGGGCAATATTGTGCTTATCGAGAAACAATTCAAGGAAGGAGCATTTGATACTGTGTTTGAAAAAGCAGAAGAGGCTTATTTCGAAGGAAGAATAGATGAATCTCGTAAGCTGATGAGGAGGGCTAGATTAGAACAAAGGTGTGTCAAGGGTATGGCAGAATCTGAATCTAATCTAGTATTTGTGAAGTATAATGGTAGAGAATGGAGTGGATTCTTCTTTTCAGAGTTTGCGTATGATAAAAGGAAGAAAATAAGTGCATATAGGATAAGAAGGGCTGTAACAAAAGCTCAGAAGTGGCTACAGAAAGACCTGCTGAAAACAGCAAAGACAGACTTTGAAAAAGCTTCCGAACTGGTCAATCCTAAGTACAGAGCATTCTTTATAGCGCATGAATTAGGACACAGACTTGGTTTGTGGCATTCATTTCAATATAAGAATGATGGCATAGAAGATTTTGACGGCAAATTACCAAATTTCTTGAGCTATGAGATGGCCAGAATAGATTATAATCACAAGTATGGATTTAGTGCAACAAAATCCCAGGCAAAATGGGCAAGTGACTTTGCTGCTGGCAGAGAACCTTACTTGATGATGGTTGAAGCTGGATGGAAATTTGGCAGATTCCTAAAAGCAGTTCAACAGAAAAATGGATATATTGAATCAACTGATAGACCGGGCCTTTTTCTGATACATCAAGAAGGAAGAGAATAAAATTAAGGAGATTTTCCCCTTTTACTAAATTCTTAAATAAGCGTGCCCCGAGTAATATTGAATTGAACTCTTTCTATACGAATTCGTTAGAATTCTTAGTATAGAAGGGCTGTGAAGCGTGAATTTGGGAGTCTACAAAGGTAAAATCTGTTTCTACTGGAAAGATATGAGGAATGCTATTTCAGCATTCCTGCTTCTGAGAGCTCTTTGCAGAGCTTGTCGAAGTCTTTCTGCCAGATGGCAAGCCTTTCTTTTACAGGCTTTTTGCTGAAGATAAGCCATCTAGTATGCCTATGGAGCTTCATAAGCATCTGAAATCTTTGTAAAGTGTTTTTCATTTGAATCACCTCAAATTTTTATAAAAGATTTTTCTGAGAGGAATGAAGTCATGTTGGTTTTTATTAGATGAAAAGCTCAATGAACTTCTGACTGTGAAAATTAGGATAAATTTGGTGATTTTGAAAAACTGACCAGTGAAAGATTGAAGAATTTGAAGCTTACAGGCTCTGAGATGGCAATTTCAGTAAAAAAGAGCCACTGGACATTCTGGCGCAGCGCTTATAAAGATATTTGACTTATTATAACTAAAAGAAAAAAGTGGCCAAGAATGGCCAAATACACTTGGACTTCAAGTCCAATTAACGTTCACTCGCGTAGCAAAGATAAAGTGAAACTAATATTTAAAGATTGCTTTTTTAGCAAAGCCAGGGTGGCTGAGTCTGGTCAAAGCGCTGGACTTAAGCTCCAGTTGACGTTCACTCGCGGGACGTCGCGCGGGTTCAAATGTTCAACTGAACGGGAATTCCCGTCCCTGGCGCTATAAAAAATCAATCTTAGATTTCAACAACTCAACCAATTCAGGCTGATTATAATGATAAATATCAGGAATGTCCAAAGAAAGAATCTGTTTTTGCATATATTGTTTAGGAAATCTTTTAGCAATTTCAGATCTCTGTCTATCTTCCATTACAATTATTTTATCAGCCCATTCAATAGCAGAAGAATTAACAGGATTATCATTGAAAAGGCCGGCAGATTTAGTTTCAAATCTATCTTGAAACATCTTTTCAGCTGTTTTGCTTCTGTGCTCATTTTGATTGCATATAAACAGGACTTTCATTATCATGATAATAAGATAAAGAGTCTTTTAAATCTTGCTATTTGAGGTGCTGAGAAACAGTGTTTCTGGCACCTATTAAAATCAAAAATGTTAAAGGTGATAGAAATGTTATATAATATAACTGAAGCGATGAAAAAAGAGATGCTGAGGAGGAAGTTCAGCAAAAGGACTATTGAGGCTTATTTATTCTCTATAAATAAGTTTTTTAAGAGAAACAGCAAAGATCCAAGAAAGATATCTAAGAAAGATGTACAGGAATATCTTGGAGATCTTGCTCAGGAAGATAAATCAGGAAGCACATTGAATATACATCTTTCTGCTATAAAATTTTTCATGGAAGAAGTTCTAAGAAAGAATATCCATCTTGATATAAGATATTCAAGAAGGCCAAAATCAATTCCAACTTTTCTTACAAAAGATGAGACAAAGGAACTGTTCAATGTTATTGAGAACAAGAAGCATAAACTGATGGTTGAATTGATGTATTCTGCAGGCATGAGAGTAAGCGAATTATTGCATCTAAGAGTAAAAGATTTTGAGATTGCAATGGATTACGGCTGGATCAGGAAAGGAAAAGGCAATAAAGACAGGGTATTTATCATCGCTGATAATTTGAAGCAGGAGATTGAAGGATATATCAGAGAAAACAATCTGCTTTCTGATGATCTGCTGTTCAGCAGAAACAATTTTTTCCCTCTTCATACAAGAACTGTACAGGAGATTGTTAAAAAAGCAGCAAAAAGAGCAAAGATTAGAAAGAATGTTCATCCTCATACTTTGAGGCATAGTTTTGCAAAGCATCTGATTGATGATGGATGGACTGTAACAGATGTGCAAAAACTGCTTGGCCATAACAGCATCCAAACTACAATGATTTATACTCATTCAGCAGACCCTAGGATCCTAAATATCAGAAGTCCTTTTGATAATTTATAATAAAAAGAAAAAAAATTAACCTATATTATATACAATGTTTATCCTGGCAGTCACTGTCACATCTCCTGGAAGGACCTGCGCTGCTTCTGCAACTGCTTCATCTCCTATTGTTTTTTCCATTGCATATGCATACGGCCTGTAATAAAAGCCTGATTCTGAAACAGACCTTATTTTTCCAAGCTTTGCTCCCAAGCTGTCTGCAATTGTCTCTGCTTTTTCTTTTGCATTTGTAGTTGCCTGTGCTATTGCCTGCTTTTTATATTCCTGTTCTTTTTCTTCACTTAGACCAAAGTTGATGCTGTTTATCTGATTTGCTCCATTGTCAACAGCAATATCAACAATCTGGCCTACTTTTGTCAGTTCAGTTGTCTTGATCTTCAATGTCTGCGTTGCTCTCCAGCCAACTACTGTTGATTTGCCGCTTTCCCATCTTCTTTCTTCATAGATACTTAATTGTTCTGTTGAAATATCATCTTCTGAAATACCTGCTGCTTTCAAACTATTAATTATATCATTGATTGCTGTATTGACCTGCTGCTGGGCCAGATCAGCAGAAACATCTACAATAGAGACGCCTACCCAGGCTTCTGCCTGGTCAGGATCAACTGTTATCTCTGAACTTCCTTCTACATTTATTGTATTTTCGCTTGTCTGGCATCCTGTTAAAGCTATTAAAGCAATTATTAAGATACTAATTATGATTTTTTTCATTTATATCATCCTCCATTATTGATATTTGAAGTTATGTTATACCTTTATATATACCTTTCTATGGGTTTAATTTCAATTGAAATTATAAATTATACTGCGAATTAATTTCGTAAGCTTTATAAACCATTAATATTTTTGGTTTTTAAGGGGTGATTTTATAATGGCAAATATTAAAAAAACAACTATATGGCAGATTGCTACAGGAATTCTAGCAGTTCTATTAGTAGTATCTATTTTTACAAATGGATTTGGAGGTGCAGCAGGAGGATCAATGTCTGAAGGTTCAGCTGTTGATAAAGCTTTGACTTTTATAAATGAAAATATGCTGCAGGAAGGAATGACTGCAGAACTAAAGGATTCTGCAGATGAAAGCGGATTATATAAATTCAAAATTGATATAAGCGGACAAGAATATGATTCTTATGTAACTAAAGATGGAAAGATGCTTTTTACAGCTCCTGGTGTTGATCTGGATCAAGAGATAGAAGCACCTGAAGCTCAGGGAGCTGCTGTTGCTGATGTTACAAAATCAGACAAGCCAGCTGTTGAAGTGTTTGTAATGAGCCACTGTCCTTATGGAACACAGATTGAAAAAGGAATGATCCCAGTTGTAAAGCTTCTTGGAGATAAGATTGACTTTAACTTGAGATTTGTGAATTATGCTATGCATGGTGAAAAAGAAGTTACAGAGCAGACAAATCAATACTGCATTGCAAAAGAACAGAATGATAAATTAATACCTTATCTTGAATGCTTTTTAGGAGATGGTGATTCTGAAAAATGCTTAGGAGAAACAGGCATTGACAAAGCTGCATTAGATTCATGTTTTGCACAGGCTGATGAAGAGTATTCTATTACAGAAAATCTAGAAGATGAAAGTTCATGGTTAAATGGAAGGTTCCCTAAATTCATGATATATGATGAATTAAATACTAAGTATGGAATTAGAGGAAGCCCTGGATTAGTTGTCAATGGCCAGCAGGTATCAAGCGGAAGAAGCCCTTCTGCTTTATTAGCAACAATCTGCAATGCATTTAATGATGCTCCAGCAGAATGCAGCGAAGAACTAGATTCTGCAAATCCTTCACCAGGATTTGGTTATGAAGCATCTGCAGGCGATTCATCAGGAAGCTGCGGATAAATAAAAAGGTTTTTATACCTAAATTTTTTCTTTTTCTTTATGTCTTTTGTACACAATATCAATCCTATACTAGTTAATATTGGCCCTTTTGAAATAAGATATTATGGATTAGTCTATGTAATTGGATTTCTTGTCATTTATCTTACTTTGATATATTACAGCAAAAAGAAAATTCTTAAATTAACAAGAGATGAAGCTGAATGGTTCTCTATCTATTTAATTTTAGGAGTTGTTATTGGAGCAAGGCTGTTTGAAGTTTTTGGATGGTCTTTTGTTTCGGGGAATCCGCTTTATTATATAAAAAATCCATGGAAAATATTTGCTGTATGGGAAGGAGGAATGTCTTTGCATGGAGGGATTATCGGAATAGTATTAGCAGGCTATCTATACTGCAGAAAAAAGAAACTTAATGTAGTCAAGGTGGCTGATATACTGGTTACTCCAGCTGCATTTGTTCTTGCTTTAGGAAGAATCGGCAATTTCATAAATGGAGAACTGGTTGGAACAATAACAAATGTTTCATGGTGTTTTAAATTTCCTAGATATGAAGGCTGCAGACATCCTGTTCAGCTGTATGCTGCAGCAGGAAGAGCATTATTAGGAGGATTCTTATTGTTCCTGAACAAGAAAAAATGGAAAGATGGATTCTTGTTTTGGGTTTTTATTCTTTTAATGGGCATTGGAAGATTTTTCTGTGATTTCTTGAGAGAAGATCCAAGATTATTTGGATTGAGCTTTGGGCAGTATCTGAGTTTAGTAATGACAATAATAGGAATAGTGGTCTTAATTAAGTATTATAGAAAAGAATTAACTTTATAAACAGCTTATATTTTTCTTTTGCAAAAGAGGTTCTTTAAATTTAGGGGGTTGGTAATATGTTTGATGTTGAAAAATTATATGCAGATAGAATCGGCGGAGAAAAATTTGGAAAGGATACAACTGTTTATAAGTTTGCAAAAATAAAAAGAGCAAAACAAGCTTTTGCAAAAGCACATCCTGATATTTCTATTATAGATCTTGGTGTTGGAGAGCATGATGGCATTGCTCCAGAGGAAGTAAGAGAGAGATTAAAAATTGAAGTTGATAGTCTTGCTAACAGAGGCTATGCTGATAATGGAATTCTTGAATTTCAACAGGCAGCTGCTGCATACCTTAATAATATGTTTGGAATAGATATTCCAACAAATGAAAGTTCTGTTATGGAGGATGGAAAAAAGATTTTAGAAGCAGATGACTATATTATACATGGAATCGGCTCAAAAGGAATTCTAAGTTTACTGCCTTTGACTATTGTTAATCCAGGAGACACTACAATAATGACTTCTCCGGGTTATCCTGTTCTTGGAACACATACAAAATACCTAGATGGAAAGGTTGTAAAGCTTCCATTAAAAGAAGAAAATGGATTTTTGCCTGATCTAAAAGAATTAGAAGAGCATGCTAAAGGAGAAAGCAAAGTGAAGATCGTCTGCGTCAATTATCCTAATAATCCAACAGGAGCAGACGCACCTTTAGTATTCTGGGAAGATTTAGTTAAGCTTGCTCATGAGCATAATTTTGTAATTGTGCATGATGCAGCTTACAGCGGACTAAAATATACTGGAAAACCTACAAGCCCGTTCCAGGTTGATGGCGGCTTAGAATGCAGTTTAGGAGCTTATTCTTTATCAAAAGCATTCAATATGATTGGATACAGGATTGCTTTTGTTGCAGGAAATCCTAGATTGATTGCCGCATATGGAAATGTAAAAGACAATTCAGATTCAGGGCAGGCAAAAATGATACAGAGGGCTTCGATTGCAGCATTGGAAAATCCTGAGTTTACAGAAAAAATCACCCATAAATACAAAAGAAGATTAGAATATTTAGTTGAAGTTCTTAGCAAACATGGATTTGATGCAAAAATGCCTGATGGAACATTCTTCTTATACACAAAAGCACCAACAGGAACAAAAGATGGAAAAGTGTTTAGTAATGCAGAAGAAGCATCACAGCATATGCTTTTAGAGCAGGGAATTTCAGTAGTTCCTTGGGATGATGTAGGCAATTATATAAGATTCTCAGCAACTTTTGAAAATGGGAATCCAAGGTCTCAGATGCATCTAATAGGCTGCAGAAGTTCTGACAGAGAAATAATTAATGAACTTGATAAAAGATTGGAGAAACTGCAGCTGAGGTTTGATTAAGATGCTAAAGCTAAGAGAAAGACCTCCATTTACAAAAGAACAGGCAGAAAAATGGATTGCAGATTCTAAACCAACACCATTTCATGTCTATGAGCAAGAAGGGATAATAAGTGCTGCTCATGATTTTAATTCTGCATTTGAGTGGGTTAGTAAGCATAGTGAAGGATTTAAGAATTTTTTTGCTGTCAAAGCTCTGCCTAATACATATACTCTTGAATTACTAAGAGAAGAAGCAGGATTTGGAGCAGACTGCAGCTCAGGACCTGAATTAGATTTAGCAGAAGCTGCTGGAATCCTTAGAAATAATGCAATATACACTTCTAATGATACTCCTGATAATGAGTTTAGAGAAGCGCATGAATTTGGTGCAATAATCAACTTAGATGATATCAAACATATAGATGCATTTGAAAGAGCAGTTGGTTGTTTTCCTGAATTAATATGTTTTAGATATAATCCTGGTGAAAAAATAAAAGGAAACAATATTATTGGAAATCCATTAGAAGCAAAGTATGGTGTTCCTGATCATAAGATTGTTGAAGCTTATAGAAGAGCAATAGCAAAAGGAGCAAAAAGATTTGGTCTGCATACTATGGTCTGCTCCAATGAAAGAGAAGAAGAATCTTTAATAGGAACAGCAAAGATGATGTTAGGATTGGCAGGAAGGCTGCATGATGAACTAGGAATAGATTTTGAATTTATTAATTTAGGCGGAGGAGTAGGAATACCTTACAGGCCAGAAGATAAATCAGTTGATGTTGAATTGTTTGCAAATAGTGTCAGAAAAGCATATGAAGAAATGATTTTAGACAAAGGGTTAAAGCCTCCAAGAATTGTCATGGAATGCGGAAGAGCTATAACAGGACTGCATGGCTGGCTAGTTGCAAGAGTTCTTCATGTAACTGATAAATATAGAAGTTATGTTGGACTTGATGCATCTATGTCTGATCTGATGAGGCCTGCATTATATAGTGAAGGGCAAAGTGCAGAAGGAGAGTGTTATCATCATATAACTGTATTGGGGAAAGAAGACCCGCCAAAAGATAGTATCTATGATGTTACAGGCCCTTTATGTGAAAATAATGATAAGTTTGCAAGGCAAAGACCTCTTCCAAAAATAGAAGAAGGAGATCTGATAGCTATCCATAATACAGGAGCGCATGGATGGGCAATGGGTTTTAATTATAATGCGAGATTAAAGCATGCTGAATATCTTCTTCATAAAGATGGAAGCCTGGAAATGATAAGAAGAGCCCAGACACGAAAAGATTATTTTGCAACTCTTGATTTTCCTGGTTCAAAATTTGCACATCTAGCAGGAAAATAGGTAAATTTAAATATACTTTTTCTCTAATTTAATAAAAAGAGGTATAATAATGCTTGATGTAATAACAATAGGCTCTGCTACTGTTGATGTATTTGGGGTTATTTCTCAGAAGTTTAAGGAAGTTAGATTAGGAGATAAGGTTCTTTTAGAGAAGGTTGATTTTGAGACAGGAGGCGGAGGCATAAACTCAGCAGTTGCTTTATCAAGGATGGGGTTAAAGACTGCATTTCTGGGAAAGTTAGGGCATGATTACAATGCATTCAAGATTCTGCATGAATTGAAAAAGGAAAATGTCAAAGTTATTAAGACAAAGCCTTCTAAAGAGCATACCTCTTATTCATTTATACTAAAAAGTGAAAAAGAGCAGGACAGGATTATATTTACACATAAAGGCTCTTCTGATCATCTTTCTTATGGTGAGTTTAATAAAAGTGAATTAAAGACAAGATGGATATATTTGGCAACAATGCTGAAAGGATCTTTTTCAACAGCTGAGAAGATAGCAGGATATGCTAAAAAACATAATATCAAACTGATGTTTAATCCAAGCACTTATCTTGCTGTAAAAGGAAAATTTCATTTAAGAAGAATATTAAGAGCAGCAACAATCATTGTTCTGAATAAATCAGAAGCGCAGTTTTTGCTGCAGACAAAATCAAATAAGATAACAGATATTTTAAAAGGCCTGAGAAAAACAGGGCCAGAAATTGCAGTTGTTACAGAAGGTGAAAAAGGGATAAATGCTTATGACGGAGAAAATTATTATTATTTGCCTGCATACAAAGTAAAGGTAGTAAGCACAGCAGGAGCAGGAGATGCTTTTGCTTCTGGTTTTTTAGCTGGAATATTGCATAAAGAAAATATTGTCCAATCATTAAAGATAGGGATGGCAAATGCTGCTTCTGTTATACAGTATTATGGAACAAAGAATAATCTGCTAACATACAAACAGGCAAAAAAGTTCATAATTAGAAGAAAAGAAAATGTTATTGTAAAGGAATCATCCTAATTCTAAAAAAGAAAATTATTAAAATGATTAGTTATATTTACAGGAAGGAGGTAAAAAAATAATACTGCTTTGATAGACAAGATTATGGATTTAATATAAACAAAAATTAAAAATGAACTTAATCATTACAATCATTTTGGCTCTTTTAATATCTTATTTGTTTAGCCTATTAGCTAAAAAGATCAGAATCCCTTATGTAGTTGCTTTGATAATTTCCGGATTGTTTATAGGATTTCCTGCTGTAAAAGAGATAATTATAGAACCAAATACTGAATTTGTTTTTAATCTAGGCAATATCGCTCTTATCTGTTTGATGTTCTTGGCTGGTCTAGAAAGTTCATGGAGAACATTTTATAATGAAAAAAAAGATGCTGCATTTATTGCTGTATTTGCGGCATTTGTACCTTTTTTGTTTGGGTTTATCTTATTTAAAATTCTAGGATTTTCTTTACTTGCATCATTGATTTCAGGAGTATGTATGAGCATAACTGCAGAAGCTACAAAAGCAAGAGTCCTTCTAGGGTTGAGTAAACTAAAAACAAAAATAGGATCAGCTATGATGGCTGCAGGAATTATTGATGATATGTTAGGACTATTTTTGTTTATTCTGATCAATTATATATTCAAAGAGTTTTATTTCAAGGAGAATCTTCTTATAATACTTTCAATAACTGCATTTTTTACAGGGATACTAATCCAAAAGAGTTTAAGCAGGAAACATCCAAAGTTGAAGATACTTGAACAAAGCCTTCTTTGGCTTGTAATCCCTTTTTTCTTTATTTCGATGGGCATCCATTTTGATCTCAATTCATTGATACTTAATCCTTTTTTAGCAATTATTGTAGTGTTAATTGCAATTATCGGAAAACTGATCGGCACATTATTGACAAAACCTTTTCTCAAGCTTAAATGGAAGCAGCTACATCTGATAGGATGGGGAATGAACAGCAGAGGTGCAGTGGAACTAGCATTAGCCCTTATAGCATTCAGGACTAATCTGATCCCTACAGAAATCTATTCCAGCTTGGTTGTAATGGCATTAACCACAACTTTAATATTTCCTTTTGTGATTGAAGTTATGATAAAAAGGAATCCAAGAATAATGAATTAACAAAAAATTAATGATGAGATAACTAAATAAATATTTAGAGGTGCACATTTATGAAAGTTAAGATATACACAACACCAACATGCCCTTGGTGCAAGAAGACAAAAGAGTTTCTAAAAGAAAATAATGTAGAATATGAAGAGATTGATGTTTCTGGAGATCAAGAAGCACAAAAAGAGATGATAGACAAGTCAGGGCAGATGGGTGTTCCTGTTATAGATACTGACGGAGAAATAATAGTTGGTTATGATGTTGAAAAGCTGAAAAAAGCCTTGAAACTAGAGTGATTAAAATGGTCAAAGCAAGTGTTAAATGCCCTGAATGCGGATTTGATATTGAAGTAGATATTCCAAAGAATAAAAGCCTGATAATCAAAAAATGCACAAAGTGCAAAAAAGATATCTGCGGTCCAGGAGGCTGCTGCATAACTGTATGCGCGCAGCCGGAGTAAGTATATTATTCTAAAGAAATGCAGGTAAATTTATTGGAAAGCTAAAGCTTAGCAATAAATTTATATATATTAAGTTTAGTTTTTTATAAAGAGGTGTTTTGTAATGTATGACACAATAATAATAGGGGCAGGAGCAGCTGGAGTTACAGCATCGATCTATGCTGCAAGAGCCAAGCTTAAATTCCTGGTCATATCAATGGATATCGGAGGATTGACATTATGGAGCTCTGATATTGAGAATTACCCTGGTTATCATAATCTTTCTGGGATGCAGTTAATTGAAAAATTTAAAGAGCATATGAAGGATTATAAGATTGAAATAAAAGAAGATTCTGTAAACAAAGTTGAGAAAAAAAACGATCATTATATTGTCAAAACAGACAGCGAATTCTTTGAAACAAAAACAGTTGTAGTATGCTCTGGCTCATCTCCAAGAAAACTTAATGTTCCTGGAGGAGATGAATTTGAAGGAAAAGGCCTTGCTTACTGCGCAACCTGCGATTCTCCTTTGTTTGCAGAAAAAGATGTTGCTGTTATCGGAGGAGGAGACGCTGCTCTTGATGCTGCAAACACATTAATACAGCACTGCAAAAAAATTTATATCATTAATCTGAATCCTGAATTAACTGGAACAGACAAGGCCTTGAAGGAAAATACATTAAAAAGTGAAAAGGTTGAGGTTATTAATAATGCAAAGACAACAGAAGTCATAGGAGATAAATTTGTAACTGGATTAAAATATGAGCAGGACGGCAAAGAAAAAAAATTAGATGTGCAGGGAGTATTTGTTGAGATAGGTCATATAAGAAATACTGATTTTGTAAAAGGGCTGATAAAGCTTAATGAAAAAAATGAGATTGTTGTTGACAAGACAGGCGCTGCCAGCGCTCCTGGAATATTTGCAGCAGGAGATATAACTGATCTGCCTGGAAAACAGACAGTCATTGCCTGCGGAGACGGCTCAAGAGCAATGCTGAGTGCATTTGCTTACTTATCAAAATTAAAGAAATAAGAGGCTGAAAAAATGAATAAAAAGAAAGAGGTTAAAGTTATAGAGGATATCGAAGAGGAAAAAAAGGTTGAAGAAACAAGATGCCCTGTCTGCGGCAAGCCTTTTTCAGAAGATAATCCAAAATGCCCTCACTGCGGAAGATGCAGTGAATGCTGCGAATGCGGAGAACCATGAAAAAAATATTTATTTTATTGGGATTAGTTTTTCTGGCAGTGACTGCCGGCTGTGCAAAGGAAAAACCAATAGGAGGAGATACAGATGAGCACGGCTGCTTAACAGCAGCAGGCTATCAGTGGTGCCCTTCAACAGAAAAATGCCAAAGAATGTGGGAAGAATACTGCGAAGAATTTTCAGAGCAGTTCAGAGAAGATCTCATAAAAAGCTTTGAAGACTGTGTAAATGCCGGATTTCCTATCATGGAAAGCTATCCAAGGAAGTGCAAAATATCAAGCGGAGAAACATTTGTTGAAGAAGCTGAAATTATGACAGAAGAGGAAACAAAAGAAGAACCTGAAGTTCAAGGAATAACAGCAGAAGAGCTTGCAAAACATGATTCATTTAAAGATTGCTGGGTTGTTTATGAAGGAAAAGTCTATGATGTAACAGATGCACCAACGCACCCAAACATGCCAAAAACTTTTTGGGATCATTGCGGGAATCTCACTTCATTTGAAGAAGCTGCTAAAACAAGGCATGGTTCAAGAGGAGGCATTGTAAATTATGGATTATATATAGGAGAGCTGATATAAAATGCTAGAAAGTATAACTTATTATAATATAGGAGGGATTCCATTTATAGTTTATCTTGGAATTATTGCAATTATTTTATTTATAGCTGCTGCTTATACAGGCTATAAAAATAAGCCAATAAAGATACACAAAGGTCTGGCTATTGGAGGAATAGTCTTTGCAGCAGTTCATTTTTTGCTGGCAATACTTGCTTATATTTGAGGTGAAAAAATGCCTGAGAAAAAATTTTGGAGATGTAATGTCTGCAATGACATCCATTATGGCATAGCAGGGCCTAAGCTCTGCCCTACATGCAGTACAGAAGATGCTTATGTTGAAGCTACTAAAGAAGAAGCACAAAAAGTGATTGGTCTATAATGGATATTGAAAAATTCAGAAAGATATTAGAAAAATTTTGTGAGGATAATGATTTCAAGTTAAATCCTGACAAAGAGCATACAGATACTGCATTAAAAGGGGTTTTGGAAAACGAAGAGAAGACAGGATATAAGTTTTGCCCATGCCAAATACAGACAGGAGATTTTAATAAAGATATGGGATTATTGTGCCCATGCAATTTCAAGGCACAAAAAACATGGAAGGAAAAAGGACAGTGTTGGTGCGGATTATTTGTAAAAATTGAATAAAGGAGGTTTAAAAAAATGGCATTCAAAATAGAAGTTGACAAAGAAAAATGCATAGGCTGCGGAGCATGCGCTGCTCAGTGCAGTAATTTTGATATAAAAGAAGGAAAAGCAGTTGCAAAGAAAAAAGAAGTTGATAAGATCGGCTGCAATCAGGAAGCAGCTGATATATGTCCGGTTGAAGCTATAAAAGTTACAAAAAAATGAATGTCTTAATCTGGATAATTGGAGCAACATTCTTGGTCAGCTTGATTGCTTTTGTTGGAGCAGCAGGCCTTGCTATAAAAACAAAGATTCTTAATAAAATATTATTGATATTGGTAGGATTTTCTGCAGGAGCTTTGATGGGAGGAGCATTCATCCATCTTATTCCAGAGGCTATTGAAGGAACAAGCTTAAGTGTGGTTTTTCTCTGGGTTTTGATTGGATTCTCGCTATTTTTCCTTATAGAAAGGGTCCTTAAATGGCATCACTGCCATAAAGGAAAATGTGATGTTCATACTCTTGGGCAGATGAACCTTATAGGAGATGGAGTGCATAATTTCATTGATGGATTAATAATAGCTGCTGCTTTTTTAGTAAATATTCCATTTGGAGTTGTGACAACAATAGCAATAATATCCCATGAGGTTCCCCAGGAAATAGGAGATTTTGGAGTTTTAGTCTATGGAGGGTTTTCAAAGATAAAAGCATTGATCTATAATTTCCTGTCAGCTTTGGTGGCTGTCATTGGAGCTGTTGCTGGTTATTTCCTTTCAGCGCTTACAAATGGATTTACATCATTATTGATCCCATTTGCTGCAGGAGGATTTATCTATATCGCGGGATCTGACTTGATTCCAGAGCTTCATAAAGAGCGAGACTTAAAAAAATCAATATTATCTTATGGATTTTTCATAATTGGAATAATTTTTATGTTTATAGTAAAATTGATATTCGGAGGATGAAAAAATGTTATCTCAAATACCAATAGATTTGAAAAAGGTAGATAAAAAGAAGATAGACCAGGAGATATTAAGAGTAGGAATGATAGCAGAATTAGATGCTGTTAATCTATATGAGCAGCTGGCTGCAGAAGCACAAGATAGCAATATAAAAAAGATGCTGCTGGACATAGCAAAAGAAGAAAAAACACATGCCGGAGAGTTCCAGGCATTGCTGCTGAACAGAGATAAAGAACAGGTCAAGGAGCTGGAAGCAGGAAGAAAAGAAGTTAAAGAAGAAGTTGGCGAGTGATTTTTTTTATTTTTTAACATTAAAGTAAATATTAAATACTTAAGATAATTCTTAGTTTATTATGATTACAAAAAAAGTTCTTGTAAGACCTTCAGATATCAAACCTTCTTTTAAGGATTGGAAAATTTTAGGAGCATTTAATCCTGGAGCTGTCAGGTATAAGGATGGGAAGATTGTTCTTTATGTGAGAGTTGCTGAAAAAGGCATAAGGATGCACGGAAAAGCTATGCACTGCCCTATTATAATATCAGGAAAAGAGTACAAGATGGGCTATGTGAAAATAGATATGCCTAAAGTACTGAAAAAAGGCAGAAATGTTGTATATCTGAAAGAAGGGATATGCAGGCTTATGCATATATCACATTTTAGAAAAGTGGTTCTTAGTAAAGACGGCTTTAATGTTGAAGAGGTTGATGACAAGCCAAGCTTTACAGGCAGACCACCTCATGAGAATTATGGTGTTGAGGATCCAAGGATCACAAAGATAGGAAGCAAATATTTGATGACTTATGTATCTGTCTCAGATAATGAAGGAATATCCACATCACTTGCAGTATCCAAAGATTTAAAGAGATGGCAGAGAAAAGGGATTATATTCAGGGAGACAAACAAAGATGTTGTTCTGTTTCCAGAAAAGATAAAAGGAAAATATGCTGCACTGCATAGGCCCCAGGGATTTTATGTTTTCAGCAGGCCATCTATCTGGATATCTTATTCTCCTGATCTGATTTATTGGGGCAGAGAAAAGAGCATAATAAGACCAAGAGAAAATTCTTGGGAAAGCGACAAGATAGGTGCAGGAGCTCCTCCAATAAAGACAGATAAAGGATGGCTTTTGATTTATCATGGGGCTGTAAAGAAAAACAAGAAAAGAAGTTATTATGCAGGAGCTGCGCTGCTTGATCTAAAGGATCCTGAAAAAATAATTGCAAGAACTCCTGCAAACAAGCCGTTGATAGAGCCTTCTGAGAGCTATGAAAAAAAAGGATTTGTTGATAATGTTGTCTTTCCAACAGGAGCTGTCCCTGATATAGATAAAGAAAATTTATTGATATATTCTGGCGGAGCAGACAGGGTTGTAAGTGTCAAGAAGATTAGTTTTAAGAAAATATTTAAAAATATGAAGTACTTCTAATATGTTGATGAGAAAAATAGAAGCTTATTATCCAGAAGGAAAATTTTGTTCTTTGGAGATTCCTCATAATAGGAATATTTCTATCTATGAAAGTGTTGAGGTTTTTAAGAAAAGATCTAATCCTAAAATTATTCTAAAAAAGTCTGCTGAATATATTCCTTTGAAGAGCATAATCAATCTGCATAATAATGATGGGATCCAAAGTTTGGAGAGGATCAAATCTATGATCAAAGATATAATATCAGGAAAAGATATCTTTTCCAGCGACGGATTTCCTAATATCAAGCTGGTCAAGACAGAGGATAATGAATGGATATTGTTTGACGGCCATCATACAATGCTTGCGTATATTATTATGGGCAGAGAGTTCCTTCATGAAGTTCCTCATATGATAATCAAGAATCAAGATAAAGAACATGTAAATTCAGAAGAGATTTCTGTTTTTTTTGGAGAGCATGCAGACAAAATCAAAAATTGGAAAGAACATGTGATAAACTGGCAGGCTGAAAAAGAAAAGCAGCTTTGCAAACGCGTTCAAAACAATGTAGGAGAACTTTTTGAATCAATTAAGCGAATATTATAATTAGTTCAATTTTCTAGAAAAGTTTTAATTGTTGGTTATTTGTTTAATTTATTTTTATAGAAGAATTTATATATTTTTATTATTAATATTTATTTATGGACCTCAGATTTATAATAACAATAATCATAATAGCATTATTCCAGATATTTGGAGGCGTTCTTGCCTGGTTTATCCTTAAGAAATTTAGGAAATACAACAGATATGCCCTTTTAGCTGAGATGTTTCTGATGCTTCTTGTAATATTTGAATTGGTCAGAGAAGGATTTGCAATAAGCTATTCAGTTGTATTGAGTGTAGCAGCAGGACTGGGATTAATAGCTTTGATCAATAAAGTAATCCCTCACAAAAATGACAAGCTTGGAAGATTAAGTTATTTGGTATTCATTGCAATGCTGATGCATGAGCTTCCAGAAGGGCTTGCATTTGGAAGCAGTTATGTCATCAATCCATCTTTAGGAATAATCATTGCAATACTTATTGGACTGCATAATATACCAGAAGGGTGGATTGTTGCTCTGCCCTATCTGATAAATAAAAAAACAAGAAGTGCTTTTAAGGCATTATTTTTAACACAATTATCATTTATTATCGGCGGATTGATTACTTATTTATTATTGATTAATTTAAGTGAAATTATTCAAGCATATTTCATGACATTTGCAGCAGGCATGATGCTGTTTGTTGTGATTGAAGAAGCAGTATTACTCAAGAAAAAAAGATAAATTAATCAATACAATCCTTGCACTCTTTTTTGCATTTCATCTGGTTCTTGTTGTTATAATCAATATTCAAGGGCATGACAAAATTATTTGCAGTTGAAATGACAATATTCAGTTCAATGTCTTTTACTTTTGGATTTCCTCTAAGATGGTGGTTGACCATTCCTTCAATATTTTTTAGATCTGTCCCTGTAAACAATAAACAGACATTATATCTTCCAGAAGTAATCAATGCATTTAGAAAATAAGGGCAGTCTTTGAATTCATCAATTATTGCTTGTGTATCTGTACAGCTAACATCAACTTTAGCTAGATGCAAATCAACAGTTTTGAAATCCATACCAACAATATTGCTAATTATCCCTCTTTGTTTTAGATTTCTGATTCTTGCCCATACAGAAGGCTGACTTAATTTTAAAACTTTAGCTATCTCTTCCTGAGAAGTCTGCGGATTCTTTTGCAGCATCTGAATGATTATATCATCCCTATCATCTAATTTAAGTTTTTCTTTTATCATTATTAAATATATATGAAATTAAAGATATTTATAAATATTTCCTTTTGATTATAGGTAAATTTTAATAATATTTTATTAACAATAGTAATTAATTATTAATATTTTTTCTACTTACTACCTTATAATATGAGATGCAAAGCCAAAACAATTCGCGGAACAAGATGCATGCAGACTGCGGTTATTGATAATCTGTGTATGAACCATTTTATCAAGAGAGGTGGAATAGATGAATTGGAAAAAATACCATAATATATGGGACAGGATTGAGAAAGGTCTTGAGGGAATAGAGCAGATTCATACTAATAATTAAGAGGTGATTTAAATGCAAAAAGTTGCATGCAATAATGGAAAATGTTGGGAAGTAAAAAAAGGTAAACTAAATTTTGAGGATCTATTTGAGTCTCATAATATAGTGGATGATATAGAAGAGGATCTTTGGAAGTGTACTTTTTACGGAAGCTAAACACCAGTTTCTGCAGGCCATAGTTTTCCACCCTTTTTTTCTATGGCCTGCAATAATATTTATAATAAATAGAAAAATATTAAAAATAAAGCAAAAAAAACAAATAATATGATAAAAAGAATAATCTTAATTATATTGCTAGTGTCAATATTATTTTTAGTAGGATGCACTCAAACTGATAGTATAGGATCTACAATTAAGACACAATGTCCAATAGGATTAGTAAATGATGAATATCCAGGATCCTGTGCAAAATATATTGACAGAAACAATAATAATATTTGTGATCTAAGCGAATGAGGTGGAAAAATGTCAAAAACAAAAGAAAATCTAAAAGCTGCCTTTGCTGGAGAAAGCCAGGCAAGAAATAAATATACATATTTTGCAAAAATTGCAAGAAAAGAAGGTTTTCATTATATTGCTAAAATCTTTGAAGAAACTGCTGAGAACGAAAAACAGCATGCTAAAGATGAATTTAAATTATTAAAAGGAATAGGAAATACAGCTGCAAACATAAAAGCAGCTCTTGAAGGAGAGATATATGAAACAACAGAGATGTATCCTGAATTTGCAAAACAGGCAGAGGAAGAAGGCAATAAAGAAGCTGCAAAGCTGTTCAAAGAGATTGCAGAAGTTGAAGCGCATCATGCCAAAAGATATGAAAAACTCTTAGAGATGGTTAAAGAAGGAAAGGTTTTCAAAAGAGACAATCCAATAAGATGGAAATGCAGCAAATGCGGCTATATTTATAAAGGAAAAGAGCCTCCTGAAAAATGCCCTTCATGCAAGCATCCAAGAGAATATTATGAGCCTGAGTGCATGTGCTTTGAAGAAGGATGCGAATCCTGCAAATAAGAGGTGGAAAAATGGCAGAACAAAATGGAATTTATAAATGTGAAATCTGCGGAAATGTTGTTTCTGTTATTGAAGCTAATAAAGGAGAATTGGTCTGCTGCGGTCAGCCGATGAAATTATTAGAAGAAAAGACAGCTAAGCAGGAAGGAAAAGAAAAGCATGTTCCTGTAGTTGAGATATATGAAGACAAGGTGGCAGTTAAGATAGGCTCTGTTCCACATCCAATGGAAGAAAATCATTTCATTGAGCTAATCCAGATCCTTAAAGATGAAAAAGTAATTGCTGAAAAAAGATTATTTCCAGGAGATGAGCCAAAAGCAGAATTCTGCCTGAAAGATGCAGAAGGGATAAAAGCAAGAGAATTGTGCAATGTTCATGGGCTTTGGATAAATTGACTAAGAAAATTTTATATAGTATTAGTTTATAATAATAATTATGGTAGAAGTTAAAAAAGAAGGTATAATTCTAGAAGCTAGTAAATTAAACTTTGAAAACCAGGCTGTTCTAAATCCAGCAACTGTCAAAATAGGAAACACAGTGCATATGTTCTACAGAGCTGTTAAACAAGGAAATTATTCAAGCATTGGCTATGCTAAACTAGACGGGCCTTTGAATGTTATAGAAAGGGCAAAAAAACCAATATTAAAGCCAGAATTTCCTTACGAGATACATGGTGTTGAGGATCCAAGAGTTGTTAAGATTGATGGAACATATTATATGACTTATATGGCTTATGATAATAAGAATGTTTCAACTGCATATGCAGTAAGCAAGGATCTGAAGACATGGAGTAAAAAAGGAGAGATATCTTCTTTCTTGTCTTATGCTGCAATCAAAAAGATGTTTATGAAATTAGATATGCCTGATGGATATTTTAATTTTGATATTTATAATAAGAGCGAGAAAGATACAGCTGATACTGTATATGTATGGGGCAAAGATGCTGTATTATTTCCAAAAAAGATAAATGGAAAGTTTGCAATGCTGCATAGAGTTCTTCCAAATATACATTTAATCTATTTCAAGGATTTCAAAGAATTGACACATGAATATTGGGAAGAACATTTTAAAAATCTTTCAGATTTTATTGTTCTTGATAAAAGGCATTGGTTTGAATCAAGAGCATTAGGAGCAGGAGCTCCTCCTGTTGAAACTAAAAAAGGATGGCTAATGATTTATCATGCTATTGAAAACTCTCCAGAAGGAAGAATCTATAGAGCAGGAGCTGCTTTATTGGATAAAAAAGATCCTACTAAAATAATTGGAAGGCTTTGCGATCCTTTATTCAGCCCGGAAAAAGAATGGGAGAAAAAAGGAGATGTAGATAATGTTGTATTTCCATCAGGAACAGCTATTTTTGGAAATAAACTTTATATTTATTATGGAGCTGCTGATAAAAGAATAGCTGCTGTTTCTTTGGATATTAATGAGCTTCTTGATGAACTTGTAAAAAATGGAAATAATTAATATGCGTTTTCTCCTAAATTATAGATAATTTTATAAAATCCAATTTTCCCTACTATATATAGTGTGTGAAAATGGAAAATCAATCTATTATATTATATATGAGTACCTTTCCTCCAAGAGAGTGTGGGATAGCTACTTTTACTAAAGATCTGACAGATGCTGTTGATAATAAGTTCTTTCCTACTGTCAGGAGCAGAATACTTGCTTTAAACAGAAATGGAGTAAATATATATAATTATCCAAGAAAAGTGATGTTTCAGTTAACTGATAATGATTTAGATGGCTATATAAATACAGCAAAGCAGATAAATAAGACAAAAACAATAAAATTAGTGAATATACAGCATGAATTTGGTATTTTTGGAGGAGCATATGGAGAATATCTTCTGGCATTTTTAGAGATTCTTGAAAAGCCAGCTATTGTAACATTTCATAGTGTACTGCCAAATCCAGAAGAAAAATTAAAAAAAGTAGTCAGAAGCATAGCAGATAGAGTAGAAAGCATTGTTGTTATGACGAGTACAGGAATCAAGATACTTAGAGAGGATTATGGGATTATAAATACAAAGATACATTTAATACCTCATGGAGTCCATGTTGTTAATTATGAAGAACAAAAAAAGGAAAAGACAAGGTTAGGATTAAAAGACAAGATAATATTATGCTCTTTTGGTATGATTAGTTCTGGCAAAGGTTATGAATATGTTATTGAATCTCTTCCTGAAGTTGTCAAGAAATTTCCAAATTTAATATATCTTATTGTAGGAGAAACTCATCCTGTTGTAAGAAAACATGAAGGTGAAAACTATAGAAATCTTCTTGAAAATAAGATAAAAGAGCTTGGCCTTGAAAAACATGTAAAATTTTATAATAAATATTTAGAATTAAGAGAGATTATTTCTTTTATAAAAGCAAGTGATATCTATATTTCTTCTTCATTAACTCCAGAGCAGATTACCAGTGGCACATTAGTATATGCAATGAGCTGCGGCAGACCTGTAGTATCTACTCCTTTTCTGCATGCAAAAGACATAGTTGCAGATGACAAAGGAAGATTAGTTGAATTTAAGAATCCTGAATCTTATTCAAAGGCAATCTTAGAATTGTTGTCTGATGAAATGAAAAGAAGAGAAATGGAAAAAAATGCATATGCATATACAAGGCATATGACCTGGCCAAATGTTGCGTTGTCTTATGGAAATATATTCAAAGAATATCTAGGCCTGCCTGAGATCTATGTAAAAAGAATACCTGAGATCAATACAACACATTTGAACAGACTTACTGATGATTTTGGAATTATCCAATTTGCAAATTATGCAACACCTGATATTGAAAGCGGATATACATTAGATGACAATGCAAGAGCATTATTTGTATGCGGCAAATATTATAATAAATTTGGAGAGTATAAACAATTAAAGCTTATTAAAACATATCTTGATTATATAAAATATGTACAAGCTAAAGACGGCAAACTGTATAACTATGTTGACAAGCACAAAAGAGTTAATTTTAAGGAATTTAGTGAAGATGCCCATGGCAGGGCTGTATATGCTCTGGGATTTACAACAGCATTAAAAGCAGTTCCTCCTGATATTAAAGAACAAGCTAAACAGATATTATTGAAAGGGCTGTCTCCTATTGATAATTTTTTAAATGCAAGATCGATAGCATTTAGTTTAGTAGGTCTGCATTATTATAATAAAAATAATAATTCTGCAGAAAACATTTCAAAGATAAAAAAATTAGCTGATTATTTAGTCTCATTATATGAAGCAAGTTATGACAAGGAATGGAAGTGGTTTGAAGAAAAATTAACCTATTCAAACAGCAGGCTGCCTGAAGCAATGTTTTATGCATATCTTTCTACAAAAGATAAAAAGTATCTTGATGTTGCAAAAGCAAGTCTTGATTTCCTTATTTCAAAAACATTCCATAATAATATCTTTGTTCCAATAGGACATAGAGGATGGTATGTAAAAGGCGGAGAAAAATCATATTATGACCAGCAGCCTGTAGACACAGGATGTATGGTGCAGACTCTTATCTTAGCGCATAAAACTACTGGTGAAAAAAAATATATAAGACATGCATCAAATGCATTCCATTGGTTTTTAGGCAGAAATTATCTGAAGCAGATGATATATGATGACAAGACAGGTGGATGTTTTGATGGCCTTGGAGAAAAAACAGTTAATTTAAATAGAGGAGCAGAGTCAACATTAGCTTATCTTACTGCAAGGCTTTGTTTGTTAAGCATATAAATATTTTATAATAAAAAGAAGGTGATAGAATGTCAAAAATTGCTATTGTAGGTGCTGGCTTTGTCGGCTCAACAGCAGCTTATTCTTTATTGCTTCATGGGCTAGCTGAAGAAATTGCTTTGGTGGATATTCATAGGGAAAAGGCTCATGGAGAAGCAATGGATCTAGAGCATGGAATGCAGTTTGTACCTAACTGCAAAATATCTTTCAGCAACAAATATGATGTTTGTGCAGGAGCTGATATTATAATTGTTTGTGCAGGTGCTCATCAAAAACCAGGAGAAACAAGGCTTGATCTAGTTCAGAAGAATGCAGCTATCTTTAAAGAGATGATTCCTAATATTGTAAAGCATAACAAAGAATGCATCTTTTTGATTGTATCAAATCCAGTTGATATTTTAACTTATCTTACATTAAAATACAGTAAATTTCCAGCTAACAGGGTTATTGGAAGCGGAACAACACTTGATACATCAAGATTCCGTTATTTATTAGGCAAGCATTTCAAAGTAAATCCTTCTTCTGTCCATGCATATATCTTAGGAGAGCATGGTGACAGTGAGTTTCCTGTATGGAGCACAGCAAATATTGCAGGAATTCATCTAAGCAGATTAAAAGGATATAATACAAAATCTATGAAAGATATATACAATAGAACAAAAAAAGCTGCTTATGAAGTTATTGCAAAAAAAGGAGCAACATATTATGCAATTGGTCTAGGTATAACAAAGATTGTAGATGCTATACTTTCAGACCAGAATACAGTGCTGCCTGTTTCAAATTTATTAAAGAATTATAATGGTGCTTCTAATGTATGTTTAAGTGTGCCTTGTGTTTTGGGAAAGAGCGGAGTCAAGAAACAATTAGTAATGCCTTTTGATAAAAAAGAAAAAGCATGTTTGAATAAATCAGCTGATATTTTGAAAAGATATATTGAGAAGGTGAAATAAGATGAGACTAAAAGGAAAAACTGCAATCGTTACTGGAAGCAGAAGGGGTATAGGAAGAGGCATTGTAGATGCTTTTGCAAAAGAAGGAGCAAATGTTGTTGTGAGTGATATTAGTTTAGAAGACTGCAAAAAAGTTGTCAAAGAGATTGAGAAAAAGTATAAAATCAAAGGGCTTGCTGTTAAATGTGATGTTTCTGATAAATCAGATGTTGATAGTCTAATTAAACAAACTATAAAGAAATTCAGCAAATTGGATATACTAGTTAATAATGCAGGAATATTTCCTTTTGTCCAATTTGATAAGATGAAGGAATCTGACTGGGATAAGGTTTTGAATATTAATCTCAAAAGTATTTTCTTATGCTCTCAGGCAGCTGCAAAAGTCATGAAGCCTGGAAGCAAAATAGTAAGCATATCTTCTATAGCTTCTTTTATAGGATTTCCTGGATTAGCGCATTACTGCGCATCAAAAGGAGGAATAAATGGCATTACAAGGGCTCTTGCATTGGAATTAGCTCCTAAAAAGATAAATATAAATGCTGTAGCGCCTGGTGCAATAGATACTCCTGGAGCAAGCCAAAGTTCTACTGAAGAAAGCAGAAAACAGACTATTGCAGCTATTCCATTAAAAAGGATGGGCACTCCTGAAGATATTGCAAATGCTGTTGTTTTCCTCGCATCTAACAAAGCAGATTATATAACAGGCCAGATATTAGTTGTAGACGGCGGATGGATCAGCCAGTAATCTTAAATTCTTTGAATTTTAATTTTTTTAAATTTTTCAATGTATTTAGTCTAAATAAATGCGAGCAGCATCTGCAGTCAGAACAGCCAAATTTTTCAATAGGTTTTTCTCTATCACTAAGAAAAATAGCTGTTTTACACTCCTGATCTTTTTCTGTTTTTTTATAAAAGGCCTTTTTAAGATCAACATTTTGGTCTACAAGCAGATAATCAATATGCCATCTTATCTTTTTGTTTTTTGAGAAATGCCTTGAGACTCTTTTTTCTATGCTGTTCTGCGCAGAGCCGACATAAACATATATTCCTTTTTTGAAACGAATTTTTCCAAATGCACCTATGGTTTTGAAGATGTTCTTTTTTACATCAATCACAAGAAAATAAATTCCTTTCATATTCAAACAATTTTTTATAATTTTTTACACTTAAGATGATACTTATTTTCCTCAATTATCTTCCATAATCTTGAATCAAGTATATTCTTTTTGGTTATCTTCCTCGGCTGATGTCCATCTTCGATGATCAATATTCCATCTTTTTTTAATAACCTGTGAAGCTCCTTGAGAAATGCAGAAGGATTCTTTACCATATGAAACATATCTAAAACAAGTATCTTGTCTGCAATATTTGATTTTAGGCTGTTTGAATTATCATTGGCCAATACAGGGATGACATTCTTCAGATTATATCTAACAATCTTTTTATTTATTGCATCTATCGCTAATTTCTGAACATCTACACAATATACCTTTCCTTTTTCTCCTACAAGCTCTGAAAGCTTTCTTGTATATCTTCCTGGTCCGCAGCCATAATCTATGATTGTCTCTCCTTTTTTTATATCAAAACTTGAAGTCCTTTTTTCAGGATCATGAAAGAGATCATATATCTTGAACAAAAAAGACATTATCCTAAAAGAAATGTTTGACATCTTTCCTATCCTGTTACCGCAAAAACTTTTTTTGATCTTCATTTTTATTATTTATTCATCACTAAACATTTTAATCAATTTTTCTGCAACAGTATCAAATATAGATTTAAACTTTTCATCGTAGACTATTATAGGGGTCAAATTTACTAATGCATCAACAAATTTCTTATCATAAGGAATCTTTGTTAATATTTCTTTATCATTTTTCTTTGAAAAAGATTCTATTTTCCTGCTATATCCAGGATTGATGTCAAATTTATTTATTATTATTCCTATAGGTATTCTGAAATGATCCACTATTTCCATTGCTCTCTGCATATCAGAGAAACTAGAAGGAGTTGGTTCTACAACAATTACTGCATAATCGCTTCCTGTGACAGATGCAATTACAGGACAGCCTATTCCTGCTGCAGAATCTACTATCATAAAATCTGCATCTCCTGTTAATTTCCCTGCTTTATTTTTTACTTCGCTTACTATCTTTCCAGAACCTGATTCTCCAATATTTAACTGGGCTGATACAACAATAAACCCATATTTAGTCTTTGAGTATCCTAGTTTTGCATTATTAATGTCTATCTCTGTTATAGCTCCTGCAGGACATATCATTTTGCAAAGTCCGCAGCCTTCACAACTGAATTCTTTTAATCTTGGTTTATTGTTTATCCATTCGATTGCATTGAAAAAACATGAATTAAAGCATTTCTTGCATGAATTGCATTTTTTCAAGTCAAATTTGGCTTTTTGATTTGTTGAGATAGGCTTCCATTCTTCATGTTTTTCTGCTCCTAAAACCAAAGCTAAGTTTGAAGCATCAACATCGCAGTCTGCAGATATAATCTTTTTTTTCCTGGACATAGCAACTGCTAAAGATGCTGTTATGCTGCTTTTTCCAACTCCTCCTTTTCCAGATAATACAGTTATGGTTTTCATAATTCTTTGATTATTTTTTGGATAAATTCTCCTATGATAGGGACCCCTTTTGAATATTTGTCTATGATTTCTTTTGAATATGGAATTTCTGCAGTTAATTTTGAGTTATATTTGCCAGCCAGATCTTTGATTATTTTCTTATCGCCAATATCTGAACGATTTAGAATTATGCTGGATTTTATTTTTAATCTTTTAAGAAGCTTAAGAATAATTTCAAGGTCATGGCTTCCTAAAGGTGTTGGTTCTGTAACTGCAAAAACATTGTCACACATCTCTAGAGCAGATATGACAGGACAGTGGGTGCCTGCGGCTGTATCTATGATTATATAATCATACTGATCTTTTTCTTTTTCAATAATCTTATTGATATCATTCACCACAAATTCAGAAATAGGCTCATTTGTCTTCAATTCTCCTGATAAAAATCTAATATTGTGATTTTTTCCTTTGAATATAGTTCCAATCTCTTTTTTGCCCCAGCTGATCGCATCTACAGGGCATTTAAATGCACAGGCGCCGCATCCATTGCACTGCTGCTGCATAAAAATTGGATTCTTATCTTTGATTGAAACAATTGCATTAGGCTTGCAGACTGTTCCGCATAACCCGCACTTTATACACTTATCATAATCCCATTTTGGTATTCTCTGCCAGACTGTTTTAAGAAATTCTCTTTTTATGTTGAGAATCAGATGGTCATTAGGGCAGTCTACATCAGCATCAACCAAAAGAACTTTGCTTTTTTTTGCTAATTCACAGGCAAGTGAAGAAGATATTGTTGATTTTCCTGTTCCGCCTTTACCTCCTGTTATCCCTATTATTTCCATTTTTTTCTTTTTACCATTATACAAATATCATGTAAAACTTTAATATCATTTTGTCTACAAAATTTAATCGCTTTTATTGATTCAGAGCCAGGCTGCATCCAAATTTTATCAATTTTAAGTTTTTTACAATCTATTACAATCTCTTCAGTGATGTTAGGCTTGACTACTGTACAAACAACATCTGGTTTAATGGGCAGGTCTTTTAATCTTGAATAACATTTATCTCCAAAAATCTTATCTATTTTAGGATTTATTGGATATGTTTTATAGCCTGCATTTTTTAAATCAAGATAAACTTTACTGCCATATTTATTTTTATCTCTTGATACCCCTATGACTGCAAAGATATTTTTTTTATCTAAAAATTGATCAATCATATATAAACAATTTATTTTACTTCAACTATCTTTATTATCCCTGCCGGACATATATCTGCTGCTTCTTTATTACATCCAACCTTTTCTAATTCTTTCTTTACAGGAAATGCTTTGCCGTCTTTTCCCATTTCCCAGTTTTCACATTGAGTGCATGCGCCGCAGCCCATGCATTGATCTTTTTTAAATTCAATTTTGTATTTCATTTTAACACCTCTTCTAATGCCCGCAGCTTTCAGTCAAATCTTCAAGCTTGTCTAGATTTTTCATAACTTCTTTGACAGTATTGTAAGGCCCTGTTTTCAGCTTTAATCCTTTCTCTGCGATGATGCTAATAGCCCTTCCTCCTATCCCCTGAGCAAAGATTGTTGTCGGATTCACTGCCTCTTCAATCTGGTCTATCGGAGATTTTGTAGGATCTGTATGATCAAGATTATTTTCAGTTATCTTCAATTCTTTTTTATCTGTGTCATACACCCCAAAAAAAGGAGCATGGCCAAAATGAGGGCTTATCTCTGAATCTTCGCCATTATTATCTAGCAATGGAAAGAATATTCTTTCTCCTTTGCTTTCAGTTTTCTGTTCTTGCATTCCTGAATGAGAAGGGGCAATTTCACTGATTATCTCTAATTTATTATTTTTTAATGCATCAATTGCATCTTTTACTTTTCCTGAAGCATGATATGTTTTGATGCCTAACTGATTCAGTATATTTGTCGCATTCGGCCCCAAGTTTCCAGTTATAACTGCTTCTGCACCTAATTCTCCGATCTGCTGCCCTGCCCTGATGCCTGCTCCATGGCCTTGTATTGCTCCTTCATTCTCTACTGCTTCAAACTTTTTAGGATTTTCTAAATCTACAATTATAAAATATCTGCATCTTCCAAACCTCATATCAATATCATCTTCTAATGTTTTTCCATTTGAACTTACTGCTATTTTCATTTTATTTTTCCTCCTATTTTTTTAGCTTTGATCACAACAAATGAACCTTCACCATAGCCCGGTTTTATTGGTTCGATTGCTTCTATCTCGCCTAATGGATGAAATATGGTTTGATTAAATTCCATATCACCAAAACCTGCCCTCTGTAAATGTTCAACAACTTCATCTACTGAATAGAAAGTTGCTTCCCTATAAAAAGGGCTTTCTTGTTTGTGTTTTTCATAAGACCTTCCAATTTCACTTTTTCTGTCAACAAAACCATTAATAAAATAACCTTTGGGTGTTAATATTCTATGAGCTTCTTTAAATGCTGCGTCAACATCTTCAAGAAAACAAAGAGTAGTGACCATCAATGCATAATCAAATGTTTCATCAGTAGAAAACAGATTTTCAGCTGTACCTCCTAAGATAATTACGCCTCTTTTCTCAGCAATTGCACCCATCTTTGGTGAAGGCTCTATTCCATGTTCAATGCCTAATGGAGCTGCAAATCTTCCGCTTCCCACGCCTATCTCAACACCATATCCTTTTCTTGGAAGCATTGCTTTTACTGCTTCTAATTCAGACTCATAAGCAAATCTATTTCTATCAAACCAATCTTCATATCTTTGAGTATGTGTCTCAAAAGGCTGTATTTTCATTCTATACCTCTAATATCTTTTCAACAATTATTCCCTGGAATACAGAAGCAATTATCATCACCATGGTCAATATAATTGTGTATGCCCATCCAAAATAGAATATTAAAAGAGGCAGCAAAGGCAGTTTAATTGCCCTATTGTAAAGGAAAGCTGTAATAAACCTATTTTTCACGCCTTTTTTTTGCATCTGATTCAGCAAAGGGTACCACATATACATAGGGCCTGTTGAAAGCAGTCCTGCTGTAATTGATATTATCCAACCTTTTATTCCTGCTTTTTTTCCAAAATAGTTTACTATTCTTTTTGGTTTGATAAAATAGTTTATCAAAACCATCAGGACAAAAACTAGTATAAAGACAGGAATTATTCTTTTGATAATCATTAAAAAAAACTGCAGGCTTTTTATTATTATTTCTGAGCTGAATAACCATACTGCCAAGTATAATACAATAACTCCTAATAAAAACCACCATTTCCTGTAATTTTTATCTTGTTTCTTGTCTTTCATAAGACACCTAATATCAAAACAGTAATAACTGCCACAATCATTGAAAATATGAAAGCTATGATATTCCTTATTACTGCAAATTTCTTTCCAAGCAGCATTGATTCTGCTGGAAACTGCACTAATCCCACAGTAACCCATGCTACTAAGAAGGCTGTAACTGCTATAAGACTAATTCCCTGCTTAAGCAGTTCTCCTCCTATAATATAGCTAGTAGCTGGACTGCCTGCTGATATGCTTCCGATAAAAGAGCCGATAAAAGAGTCTGTTAAAATATTTCCCTTAAATACAGAAGAATAGAATGTTTTTGGGATAATTACATTAACCAGACTAATTAACAATATTATTCCTAATATAATTGGAAACATGCTATATAATGACTTAGCTGCTTTAAATGCAGTTTGCTCTAATGTTGCTTTTTTCATTTTTTATGCAGATGGTATTCCATCGCTATAAAATTGATTGTAATGCCTTTCTTCCCAAGTTTCTGTTTCATGCATTGGAGTGATTTTGTCCATTCCTATAATTTTAGCTACTAAATCATCCTGATCAAGCCCCATAAGATCCCTTCCATTAATTTTAATTTTACCTTTAATTAAATAGTATGCCTCTGTTACAATTCTGAATAATTCTTCATCTGCAGTAGGATTGTCTGGATCATCTGTATGATATTGTTTTGCCTTTTTGTGATATGCTTTTTGTGCTTCTTTTGAAGTTGCATTTTTTTCAACTCCCAAAATAAGTCTTGCTCTTCTATATAACTCGTCTTCTCTTAATATTTTATTCATTATCCTCTTACCATCGGGCTTCCGCATTTAGGGCATTTTTTGCTCATGCATGGCTGACCCCTGACCTGAGGCTCTTCATAACCACACTTTGTGCATTTACATACTCCTCCAGGACCTGCTGCAAATGGTCCACCCATTCTTCCTCTGCCTCCAAATCCCATTCCTCTTCCGCGGCCTCTTCCCATTCCTGGCTGCATTGGTTGTTGTACCATTTTATATCTACCTCCTTCAATTCTTATAGCTTTGCCGTTGACCAAAGCCTCAGCTATCTTCTTTCTTGCAGATATAACAAGCCTGTGGAATGTTGGCTGTGATATCTTCATCTTTTTAGCAGCCTGTTCTTGATCCATTTCTTCGAGATCCTTTAATCTCACTGCTTCAAATTCATCTACAGTAAGAATAACTTCTGCAAGCTCTCTTAACCTGATTCCAGCAGGCTTAAAATAATCTACATTAGGCATAAAGCCTACTCTTCTGAATAATCTTGGTCTTGGCATTTTTTGTTTAATAAAAAAAATAAAAAAATTATTTCTGTTTTTTTATTTCATCTATTTCTTTTTTGATCTCTTCCAATTCTGCTTCTATATCTTTTCTATCTGCTTCAAGTATTTTAATCTTTTCTTCTTTGCTAAGTTCTACTGGTTCTCTATAGACTGGTATCACTGGTGCTACTGGAGCAACAGCCATTCTTCTGAAGCCAAAGCCTCTTCCGAATCCTCTTCCTCTGAATCCTCTGCCAAATCCTCTTCTTCCAAAACCTGGATTTGCAAATCCTGGCCTGTCAAACCCAGCGCAGTAGCCTGCACCTCTTCCTGTCATTGAACCTTGACCATTTGGTCCTGTTCCGTCTCCTCCTGGCATATTAACCACCTCCATGGTTTTTATTTGAATTTACGGTTATGAATACTTATTCATAACTCATAATGAATATATATTCATTACTTATATATAAATGTTTCGGTTTTTTGAAGAAAAAATGAATCTCAAAAATCATCATTGATTTTTCTTGTTTTGGTTTTTAAGAAAAATAGAGCTCAAAAAAATATTTTTAGCATTTTTAAGTAAAAAAAATTAAATAGAAAAGTTTATAAATAAGCACAATCAAAAAAATTTTACAGTGGTACAAATAAAAGAGGCAATAACATGGATGACAATACAGAGAGTGCTATAAGAAAAAAATTAAGGGAAGCAGGGATTGGAACTTTTATTGATGTGCATGTAAAATTATTTGATGATTTTGCAGAGAGTTTTGCTGCAATTAATTCTGGATTTAAACCAAAACAAGTTCTAGGAGCATATTTAGCCTTAGTCTATCAGGCAATCTCTTACATAGATAATCAAAAAAAGTTAGGAGCATATCTAAGAAATGTCGGGCCAATATTATCTAATATTGTAGGAAATGAATTTGGTTTTTCATCTTACCATCAATTATTATCAGAAGGAGATGAAGAATTTCTAAATAGAATAGTTAAATATCATCAGGTTTCAAAAAGAGAGGATTATATCAGAGGAATGGAAAGTGTAATATTAGCTGCAGATGAAAGCAGAAGAATTACAGATATGGAAAATGTTGCAACCTCAGCGCACTGCAAAAGAGTTGCAAAATATGCAGTAAAATTATGCAAAACCATAGGTGTAGATTCTAATCAAACAAAACAGATAGAAGAAAGTGCAGATCTCCATGATGTAGGTAAAATAGTAATGCCAAAAGAAGTTTATGAAAATAGATTATTAACCCAGGATGAAAAAAAATTAATGCAAAGGCATCCATTAATAGGATATTTTATATTAAGAAAAAATGGAAACGGCCATCTGGCTGACGGCTCAAGATTCCATCATGAAAGGTGGGACGGCACTGGATATCCTGATGGAAAAAAAGGCAAGGATATACCTTTCTCAGCTACAATAATAAGTGTTGCTGATGCTTATGATGCAATGACCCATAGGCCTTGGAGAGGAAAGACGCCTGAACAGGCTTTGGATGAAATAGTTAAACAATCTGGAAAACAATTCCATCCAGATATTGCCAAAAAAGAAGTAGTTGAATATCTTTTAGCTGCTTAAAATATTTTATTCTTTAAACCCGCATTTAGGGCACTGCCATCTATGCCAGATAATATTGTTTGTTGGAGTTCTTTGATTCTCCATCTCTTCTCCGCATTCAGGGCATTTTGTTGATGTCATATCAATAGATCGTGACCATTGCCAGTTAAACTGATATATATATATATATATATATCCTATTTGGGCTCAGGGTCACTCGCTTTTGAGCACATTTTATTCCAAATAGGACTACCATTTGTGACTGGTGGAATAAAATGTTTTAAAAAAATTTCCCTAATTTGCTTTGTTCTTTGCTTTCTAATAAATCTTCCTTTGTATAGCCTAAGACATTAAAGATTCTTTCAATAGAGGGAATTATCTGATGTTCTATATAATAATTTGTATCATAGTTTCCTTCTTCCACTTCTTCTGGAATCTTTGCTCTTTCTCTTATAATGCCAGAGCCTTCTGTTACTATAAATTTTATTAAAGAACCAGGGCCAATGTCTTCCCCTCTTGCTGCTAATCTTCTTGCAACAGCAACATGAGGACCAACAGCTGTGTATTCTTCAAGAGGTTTCTGCAGCTGGGTAAAGATAACTAATTTATTGTTCTTTATTTTTTTATCCCTTATATCTTTTATTGTGCCTTTTGCATATTCAATTGCTTTCATAGGAGCATTTTCTTTTAATATGATATTCAAAACCTCTTCCTGCACTTCTTTTGCAATAAAGCTCCAGTTTCTCCTTACTGTTTCAAAGCCAGTTATCTTTATATTTTCTTTTTCATCAATCAAAGCATATTTTTTCTTTGCTCCATAACCTCCTTCTTTTGCAGAAACAAATATTCCTGACGGGTAGAACCCTTCATACTCTAATTCCATTATTCCTGGAAGGTCTTTGTTTATCTTGTCTACAAAATTCAAAGCATCTTCTTTCTTTTTGTTTCCTAATGTCAAAAAAACACTGTCTGTATCAGAGTAAAGAACCTCAAAATTAGAATCAGCTGCTGAGTTGATTACTTTCTGGATATAATGCCTTCCATAAGCTGTTACTGACTGAGCGCATTCAAAGCAGTACCATCTTGCTCCAAAAAATCCAAGATATCCATAAAAGGCATTTGCCAATAATTTCAAGCTGTCGCTTCTTGCTACAAGCATGATGTCTTTTTTTTCTTTTAACATTTCTTTAATCCTCATCCTTCTTGTGATCAAGTCTTCTAGTATTGCCGGCAGAAAACCTTTTTTCTTATTGCAGAACCATAATTTTTTTTCTTTAACAGGAACAAATTTTTCATCAACCTTGCAGCAGCCGCAGTTTAAAGTAGAAGGCCCTATATTATGAGAGGTTATTATGGTTGGATACAGGCTTCTGAAATCAAAAACAACAATATCTCTATACAAGCCAGGCTTTGGCTCAAAAACAAATGCTCCTTTATATCTGTGCTGCCTTCTTTCATTGATTTCCTCATAATGCGGCTTGTTAGGAGCAAGTTCATTAAAATCTTTTGTCTGCTTTAAGATGTACCATTCAACCAGCTGGCTGGAGCCCATTCTATTTATATCATATACAGGCAAACCAATAATCTTTACCATCTCTTCTATATTAGGAAGAACCTTTAAGCATAATTTATAAGTAATATCTGCATCTTTAAGGTTATATTTGCAGAACATTTCCAGTTCTTTGCCTCCTTTATCCCATGCTGCTGCAAGATTTGTAATATCTACTTCTATCTTTCTTTCTCCAAGAATCTCAGCAGCAACATTATCTAAAGAATAAGATTCAGTATCCATGCTTCTGCTTAATACTTTTCTAACAAATTTGAAAACATCCAAATGAATTATTCCTGTTAACTGTATTGAATCTTTTCTTCCTCTTTTTGATTTTAAAACTGAATAATCTAATCCCAGGTCTAGATCAATATTGTATTTTTTTGCTCTTGCAATAATATATGGAAAATCAAAGCCATCTGAATAATAGCCTGTAATGATATCTGGCTTCTGCTTTTCAATAATCTCCTTGAATCTGTTTATCAATTCAACTTCTCCATCAACAAATTCAATATAATCTTCTTCTGTCTTGAATCTTTTCCATGTAATGACTTTTTTATAGTCTTTGCCATAGAAAGCAACCATTATTATTGGATATTTTTCAGGCTCATATGTTTTTCCAGAGGGGTTATATGTTTCAATATCAAATGCAAGGATTTTTGGCTCTTTTATAGAATCTGTGCTTGACTGCTCTATCTTTTCTGCGTTCAGGCATGGAACTTTGCTCTTTATGTTGATAAATTCCCCTTCTGCTTCAACCAATGTTGATGGAGTTATGCTTTTATCAATCAAATATCTTCTTGTGAAAGGAATGTCAAATTCATTAATGCTTTCAATTATATCCCACTCCTTAATTACATTCCTTATCACTGGAACATCCGGAGGGATTTTTACAAATACTTTTATGGCTTTTCTCTTTTTTCCTAAAAACTTCTTTTCAACAACTTCTGTTTTGATTACTTTTGCTTCTCTGTCTTTTTCTTCAACAGAGATTTTTACAACTTTGCTGCATAAATCTTCAATATTGTTTTCATCTCTCAGCAGAACATAGAAATAAGGCTCAAATTTTTCATCAATAACACAAATTTGTTTCTTATTGATTGTTCTGCCAAATAATAAAATCCTTGTTTTATCATTCTCTATTCTATAGGTTATATCCAAAGGATAGAACTGTACTTTATCTGCCCCCATAATTCAGTATAGAATAGTATAGATTTTATAAATTTTCTTGTAAAAATAAAGAAAAAGAAAAAGATTTTACAAATCCTTTGCCATTATTGTTTTTCTTCCGTTGGCTTCTGCTCTTTTTTGAGCTTCTTTTACTAATTCTTGAGCTTTTGCATTTAATTTTTCAGCAAAATCACCTGCAACATTATAGCCAGGAACTATACTTTTAATTTTTGCTTTTACTATCAACATATTATCATCCCCCTTTAAATTTTAAATTTTATAGTTGAATTCTAATATATAAAGATTTCGGCTGAAATAGCTAGATTTAAGCAGCAAATCCCGTTACAGCTAATTCTAAATTATCAATCCGCTGTTCATCTTGAATATAATTAACACGTGCTTCCCTTATTATTCTTTGATCTACCCAATTTTTATATAGTTTAGTTGCTTTTGATTTAGGCACTTTATCTAAATCTATATCAGGCGCATCAGTAAATTGATATATTAAAAGAGGAGTTTCTTTTCTACTGCATTCTGCTGCTATTGCTCTAATAGGTGCAACCATTCCAAAAGAATCATGTCTAAATTCTTTAACAGCATGAATTAAACTTGCATGTTTTTTTGATTTAGATCTTGGCATTTCATATTTTCCCCAATATTTTGAGCAGGCTTCTGCTCTGTTTTCAGAGATCAATTCTGAAACTTCCTGGAATGCTTTATAATCTCTTATAGCATTTTTTAAATCTTTTAATGAAGGATAATGTTTTTCAGTCTTAGCTCTAGGATGAACATGAAAACTAAAAACAGGATACATTAAATTAGAATCTTTATTAATATAATGATTAGTACAGTACCTAGCTTTAGAAACTTCTATATGATGGCCTCTTCCTTTAATTCTTTTTGAAAATATTAATTTATCATTTTCAGGAAAGACTATACCAACAACAAAATATACTTCAAATCCAGCTTCTCTATTTTTTGAATTAGTATAGCCAAAACATTGACTTAAAAGTCTAATGGTATTTTCATCTGTTAATATTTTCTCAAGCAATGATCTTTCAATCATAGAAAAAGAGAAAAGTAAGTTATTTATAAATATTTTATAATACAAAGATATATAAATATTAATTTCAATTTATTAAAATAATGGTATATGTTGAAGCATTATTATTTATTGCTGGACTGGTCTTATTAGTAAAAGGAGCAGATTTTTTTATCAAATCTTCTGCCAGTATAGCAAAAAAATTAGGAATATCGGAATTTATCATTGGATTGACATTAGTTGCTTTAGGAACATCTATCCCTGAATTAGCTTCATCAGTAGTTGCTTCTATAAAAAATGCAAGCGGAATTATAATTGGGAATGTTGTTGGATCAAATATTGCAAATATTGGTCTAATAATTGGAGTAGCAGCAACAATAGCTATAATAAAAACAAAAAAAGAAATGGTATGGAGAGACGGATTAATAATGCTTTTTGCTTCTGTTTTGTTTTATCTTTTTATGACTAATGGAATAATTTCAAAAATAGAGGCTGGGATATTACTATTATTGTATGTTGCTTATATGGCTTTTTTAATTGAAGAACAGCCTGAATTTGAAGAGTATCATTTTGGTCATTTTTTAAGATACTTTTTTAGATTTAGATATATAATGACAATAAGAAGCAAGATAATATCTGGATTAAATTACAGGAAAAATCACAGAAGGAAGAAAATAAGCCCTACTCAGAAGAAAAAAGAACAGGAATTGTTTAAAGCTGGGTTGATCAAAGATTTTTTAATTACAATTATTTCAGGAGCTGCTGTTGTGTTTGGTGCTAAATATTTAGTTGAAGAAGCAATATTTTTTGCAAATTTATTTAACGTTCCTGAAAATATAATTGGATTAAGCTTAATAGCAATAGGCACTTCATTGCCAGAACTTTTTGTTTCTGTTTCAGCTGCATTAAAAGGCTATGGAAATATTGCTGTTGGCAATGTTATTGGATCAAATATTGCAAATATCTTTTTGATAATCGGAGTTTCTGGATTGATTAAACCAATTTCTATCATTAAAGGCACCTTATATTTCACTGCACCATTTATGATATTAATGAGCATTATGCTTTTAGTTTTTATAAGGAGTTATTGGTCAATAAGAAGGATAGAAGGAACAGTATTTTTGATATTATATACAATATTTATGATGCTGTTATTTGTTAATGGGTTAGTATAGCATAAAGTTTAAATAAAATAATTGATTTAATTTATAAAAAGAGGAAAAAAATGCTAGATTTGATAAATTTTACTGAAATAAAAATTATCCTTGCAAATAGTCTAAACAGGATTTTGCTGGTTGCTGTTATTCTTTTTATCACAATTGTTTTTGCGAGAATTATCAAGAAACTGCTTACAAGGTCTTTTGAAAGATCTTCTAAATATATTAAAGCTGATCCTACCAAATTTACGGTATTCAAGCATATTATTTCTGCATTGATTTATATAATTGGTATTGGAATTGCAATTTATCTGATCCCTACTTTAAGAGGATTATCCATATCTTTATTTGCTGGCGCTGGTGTATTGGCTATTGTCATTGGTTTTGCTTCACAAAAAGCTGTTTCTAATATTATAAGTGGCATCTTTATTGCTTTATTCCAGCCATTCAGGGTTGGAGATATAATCAAATTCTCAGATAATGTTGGATATGTTGAAGATATCACTTTAAGGCATACTGTGCTTAGGAATTTTGAAAATAAAAGGATAATCGTTCCTAACTCAACAATAAGTGATGCAACAATTGAAAATTATAATATTAAAGATGAAAAAGTATGCAGATTTGTAGATTTTGGGATAAGCTATGATTCAGATATTGACAAAGCCATGAGGATAATACAGAAGGAAGCAGAGAAACATCCTGAATTTTTAGATACTAGAACAGAAGCTGAGAAGAAAGAAAGAAAGCCTGCTGTCACTGTGAGAGTTATTGGATTTGGAGATTCATCTGTTAATTTAAGAGCATGGGTATGGGCTAAAGATCCTCTTGCTGCATTCAGATTAGGGACTGATCTGAACAAAAGCATTAAAGAAAGATTTGACAAGTCTGGAATTGAAATTCCTTTTCCTTATAGAACTGTTGTTTTTAAGGATAAAAAGAGGAAAAGGAAAAGATGATACAAAATAGAAAAAAAAGAACGGATCACTTATTGGTACATAAAATAATAGATCCTTTTGTACATGAAATCCATCTTAAAGATGTTCTTCAGATAATAATAGGATCAACGATCCTTGCTGTTCCAGTGGGATTTACAGAAGAGACTTGGCGTCTGGGAGAAAGACTTCCATGGACTAATGTTATTGGCATCTTATTGCTGTCTATTTTATTTATTTCAATATTTATTTATTATAATTATTATAGAGGAAAAATAAAACACCATTGGGATAAATTTGTAGAAAGAATAATAATAACTTATTTAGTGGCATTTATAATTGTTTCAGTTATATTGACACTTATAGATATGGCTCCATGGTTAACTGATATATATTTATCTTTAAAGAGGATTATAATTGTAACTCTTCCTTCATCAATGAGTGCAGCAATAGCTGATATGTTAAAATGAAATTCAATCAAAAGATTATTTCAGCATTGGTTGTATTAGTTGTCCTTTTATTAATCGGTACAGTTTATTTTCATCAAGTTGAAGAATGGTCTTATGTTGATTCTTTTTATTTTTCAACAATGACTTTGACTACAGTTGGTTATGGAGATTTTACACCTACAACTGATTATTCAAAAATATTCACTTCATTTTATGCCATATTTGGAATAGGAGCAATGTTATATATAATAGGCACTATAATAGGAAAATTTGTATTCAGGCAGGAAAAACGTTTTGAACATCTGATTTCTAGACTGCATATCAGAAAAGGAGCAAAAATAAAAGAGATTAAAAAAAGTCAATAAGTAATTCTAACTATGGCTAAAACATCTATTAAAAAATACAATACATTTTCAGGAGTATTTATCCCTACATTTCTTACTATAATCGGAGTTATATTATATTTAAGGCTTGGTTATGTTGTAGGAAATGCAGGAATTTTAGGAACTTTATTGATAATATTGATATCAGTATCAATCACATTCTGCACTGCATTGTCAATAAGTTCTATTATCACAGAGATTAAAGTTGGCCCAGGAGGAGCATATTCAATAATCTATAAAACTTTAGGAAAGGATATTGCAGGAAGCGTTGGAATTCCGTTTTATTTTGCACAGGCCTTTTCTGTAGCGTTTTATGTGTTTGGATTCAGCGAGGCCTGGACATATATATTTCCTAATCATCCTTTTTTATTAGTGCTTATAATAACATTTATTTTGCTGTTTTTGCTAACTTATATAACCACAAGTTTTGCTATTAAGACTCAAATAATTATATTCATAATTATTTTATTATCAATTGCATCAGTATTTCTAGGAAATGGTTTATGGTTTACAAAAGAATTGTCGGTTCCGCTGTTTGGAAATTTTCAGGAAATGAATTTTTGGTCTGTATTTGCTCTTTTTTTTCCAGCTGTGACTGGGATTCTTGCTGGAATTGGTTTATCAGGAGTGCTTAAAAATCCAAAGAAACAGATCAGAAGAGGGGTATTATCAGCTATTGGAATTACAACCTTAATTTATATAGCTGTTGCAGTCTGGTTTGGGTTTTCTGCATCAGCAGACCAGCTGATAGAAAATACAAGAATTATGATTGGATTATCAGCTTTTGGTCCTCTTGTATTATTAGGGTTGCTTTCAGCTACTTTTTCCAGTGCTCTGGTCAGCTTTGTAGCTGCTCCAAGATTACTTAGAGCTTTAGCAAATCACAAATTAATTCCTTTTAGCAGCTATTTCAGAAAAACAACAAAAAAAGGAGAGCCAAGAATTGCTAACTTGTTTACTTCCCTGATAATTATTACAACATTTACCTTAGGATCATTAAACATTATTGCGCCTATCTTGACTGTATTATTTTTGATTATTTATATTGTTATAAATTTAGCTATACTTATTAAGCAAACAAGAGAAAGCTTTAAGCCTACATTTAAGATTCCCAGAATAATCCCACTCTATGGAGTTATAAGTTCTGTAATAATAATATTCCTAATTAGTGTTGTCTCTGGAATTATTGCTTTAGTTTCTATTTCTTTGATTTATATTATATTGGCTGGTATAAATGACACCAGATAATCTTTATTTCAATGAATATAGATCTTAGAATGATTTATTTCAGCAGATTTTTTTTCTTTTCAGTTTCCCTTATTATAATATTCATTGTCTTGACTGCCAATGCAGGGTATTTTCCAATAGCAGTCTCTTCTGACAGCATTAAGGCATCAGAGCCGTCAAGAACAGCATTTGCAATATCACTTGCTTCTGCCCTTTCCGGAGTTTTTGAATCTGTCATTGAAAGAAGCATCTCTGTTGCGGTTATGACCATTTTCCTATTTTTGTTGCAGTTTTTGATTATCAGCTTTTGAGCAATAGGAACTCTTTCAAAAGAGATATTATCACCCAGATCTCCTCTAGCAACCATTATTCCGTCGCTTTCTTCTATTAATCTATTAATGTTTATAATGCCTTTCTTTGTTTCGATCTTGGAGATTATTTTTATTTTTTTAGGAGAAAATAATTTTCTTATTCTCTTAATCTGAGAGGTTGTATCAGCAAAAGAAACAGCTAAATAATCAAAATCCTGCATTTTAAGCCAGTTTATCATCTTTAAGCCTTTTATGTCAAAAAGGATTCTGCATTTTCCTATCTTTCTTAGCATGTCTACAATTTTTAAGTAATATCTTATTGAACCGTACTTTGTGTTTATTCTGGCAATACTCATTCCATTAGCAGCCATTCTTTTCAGAGTGTGATAACTGCTGCTGGCTGGTCCGATTGTTGCAATGATTTTTGTTTTCATTTTATAATTTAAATTTTTTATATAATCCCAATTAATATCAAGATACCAAGAGTGATTATTCCAATGCTTGCAATCTCATCCTTATATTTAATTTTAGAAATCTTTTCTGCGAAATAGATTACTGCCATTATTTCTAAGATAGTTGCTGCCAAGATTCCAATAATTGCATAAGGCCTGATTAAAGTATCTAAAAATAAAGGAGAATAAGCAATTATGTCATCTAAAACAGTTGCAATAGAAGCAATAAAACCAATTCCAATGAGTTTTATGCATCTTATATGAAATTTTTTGCATCCTACTACAAAATTTTCAGCTTTTGTTCTTTCTTTATGTACAAGAATATCAAAATGTATTGCTGCTGCTAATATAAAAAGTAAAGCAGCACTGATATATCTATAATATACAAATGATCTAATAAATGCAGCAAAAAAAGCTGAAACAATAATTGCCATGATTATTGCTAATAAAATTCCTATTGAGAAAGCAATCTTTCCGATTCTTGTTCTTGTTACACTTGCAAGAACAGGAATATGTGTTATTGTATCATCAAAACCAGTGATGATTTTTACAAAAAATCCTAAAATCAAATATTTTAAACTCATTTATCTATGCCCATACCAGAAGATTAACTTGTCTTTTTCTTTTTGGTCCAGCCTTACAAAACCAATTCTTTCAAACTGGCAGAGATCTCCTGGTTTTAATCTTTTTACAGATTTCTCTGCAACGCCTTTTTTAAATGTATTATCCGGCATCAACAATTCAACATTAACTAAATTATCTTCCAGAGGAAGCCAATGTATAATTAATTTTCCATGCTCTTTATACTTTTCATATTCTAAAGAATCAAATACAAATTTATTTCCTTTTTTTGTGAAATTTAAGCAGTCCATCAATCTTATTAATTCTCCTTCTTTTATATTTTTAAGATCTTCTTTTGCAATATAAAATTTATTTTTTGTTTTGAATTTCCTTTTTCCTTTTTTAGGATAATCAGGATGGATATCTAATTCAACCTCCTGTTCAGGGGCTTTTTCAATAACAATCTGCTGGGGGTCTTCTATAAAGAAATATCTGTTTGCTTTTTCCTCAATAATTTCTTTATTAAAATGGTTTAATGCTTTAAAAAACTCTTCTTTGCTGACTGTCTTATCATTCTGGCTTACGCCTATATCTAAAGAATGCTTGATAAAAGCCTCTGGCTGATAACCTCTTCTTTTCAAAGCAAGCAAAAACGGAATCCTTATATCATCCCATCCTGTATATTTTCCCTCTTCTATCAATACTTTTGTCTTTGAACAGCTTATCCTTAAATCAATAAAATTTATCCTTCCTACAAACAATGTCTCTGGAATTGGTTTTTTGAAATATTTATACAAATATTCCTGTCTTTTTGCATTATCCATATGATCTTTTGCTCTTATTATATGGGTCATGCCTGATTCAACATCATCAACAAAAACTGCCAGGTTCATCAAAGGCCATACTCTCTGCTTTGTCCCTGTTCTTGGATGTTCATGCTCATTAATCCTCATCAATGGGAAATCTCTCATAGCAGGATTTGGATGCTCAATATCAGTCTTAATTCTTAAAACAGCTTCTCCTGGCTTGTATTCGGCAAACATCTTTGCAAATCTTAGCTCCTGCTCTTTTTTCTTTAAGTTTCTGCATGGACATGCTTGTTTCTTAAAAATCAATGTTCTGAATTCATCTGTATTACATGTGCAAACATATGCCTTTCCCATGTTAACTAATTTTTCAGCATAATCATAATAATATCCTAATCTATCTGACTGGATCATAACCTTAGAAATATTATTTTTAGTAATCCATTTTCCATCTTCTGCTAATAATTTATAAGCAGGCTCATATATATTTTCAGGATTTGTATCTTCTATTCTTAATATTAACTGGCCTTGGTATTTTCTGCAATATTCTGAGCTGAGTGAGATAGCAAAAGCATGGCCTAAATGCATTGGCCCTGATGGAGAAGGAGCAAACCTCATCACTACTTTGCCTTTTTTTGCATTTTTAAGTTCTGGTAGTTCATGCTTTTTTTCAACTTTCTTTTTTTCCAGCAGTTCTGGAGCTGATCTCTTCAGTTCAGCTTCCTGTTCTTTAACTGAAAGATTACTGATTTCTTTTATAATATCTTGGATATCCCTGCTCAAATCCTTTATTTTGGATTTCAGATTAGGATCTTCTGCTAATAATTTTCCAATTACAGCTCCTGGATTAGCTTTTCCATTGAATTTTACAGCATTCTGCAGAGCATATTTTCTTATTTTTTCCTTTATATCCATATTTGTGATTAGATAATTTATAGTATTTAAATTTATTTAATTAAAAGCCAATTCTTTTATTCTGGTTCTGCAATTACTTTGCGAGTAAGTTATTCTCAGAGAACATAAATCTAATATAAATAAAAAGTATTAAATAATAATACTTGTATTTTTTTATAGTTGAGGTGATATTATGAAAAAAATAATTTTAATTTTGATTATTTGTATTTTAGTAAGTTCTTTTGTTTTAGCTCAGGGACCAAGAGCAGGAATGGTACAACAGCAAAGAATTACAGAAAATATTGCTGGCGGTGAATCATCTGATTTGTCTGAAGCAGAAATTGAAGGGCTAAAATTGATGAGAGAAGAAGAGAAGCTAGCAAGAGATGTATATCTAGAATTGTATGATGAATGGAATCTTCCAATATTCAATAATATTGCATCATCTGAGCAGACACATACAAATGTTGTTAAGGCACTTTTAGAAGCATATGGTATTGAAGATCCTGTTGTTTCTGATGAAAGAGGGGTTTTTACAAATTCTGAACTTGGAGTTTTATACAACTCATTAATTGAAAAAGGAAAAAATTCACTGATTGATGCATTGATTATTGGAGCAACTATTGAAGATTTGGATATAAAAGATTTAGATGATCTTCTTGAGATGACTGATAATGAAGATATCACTCTTGTTTATGAGAATCTTAGAAAAGGTTCAAGAAACCATATAAGATCGTTCAATAGACAAATAGTAAATAATGGCGGAACATATGAAGCACAGTATATTTCTGCAGAAGAATTAGAGTTGATATTATCTGGTGAACAAGAAACAGGAGCTATAATTGATGAAGAAAGCAATATTGTAACAGGATTTCAAAGCCAGCTAAGAAGGCAGGGAACTTACTCTGATTCAAGAGGAAATAGATTAAGTGTTAGAAGGCAGGGAAATCAAATAATGATGGAATCAAGAGGAAGATCTATAAATTGTACTTTATGTGATAATTTAAGCCAGGAAGGAGAGAGGGTAAGAGCGAGACTTTCAAATGGAAGAAATGCAGATATAAAAATTATGCCTGAAACTGCATCTGAGACTGCTCTGCAAAGATTAAGGTTAAGGAATTGCGATGAAAACTGCACTATTGAGCTTAAAGAAGTTGGTTCTGGAGAACAAGCAAAAGCTGCTTATGAATTAAGAGCTCAAAGAAATGCAAGAGTTTTTGGAATATTCAGAGCAAGAATGAATGTTCAGGCACAAGTTGATGCAGAAACTGGAGAGATGCTGCAAGTAAGAAAACCTTGGTGGGCATTTTTAGCAACAGAAGCTGAAGAATAAATTTTTTTATTTTCTTTTTATAATAACTGTCAAAAATCTTTGAAATCAAGAATCAGAATTATTTTTCTTTTTTTCCTGAAATAAAAGCATTATAAAACAAAAAACTTATATACAAGCGATATTAAATTATAGTTTATCAAATAGGTGATTTATATGGCTCAACAAAGAAAAACAAAGGTAATTCCAAATGCTCCTGTAGCTAGAATTCTGATGAATGCTGGTGCTAAAAGGGTTTCAGCAAAAGCAGCTGATGTTTTTTCAGATGTCTTGCATGATACTGCTATGAAGATAGCTGAAAAGGCTGCAATGATAGCAAAGCATTCTGGCAGAAAAACAGTTCATGAAGGAGATGTCAAGCTAGCTGCTAGGGGATAAATTTTAAAAAAGAGTTCTGATAGGTTAATCTTTGGGGTGGAAAAGATGCCAAAAATAGTTGTTCCTATAAAGGTTGAAAGATTAGACAATGCAATACAAAATATACAAAAAGCTGAAGAGCAGCAGCCAGATGTTCTTGAATTAAGATTAGATTATATGCCAGCAGATAGATTAAATGAAAAAACAATTGATATATTATTACAATGCTGTGATCTGCCTGTAATTGCTACAATCAGGCATAAATCAGAAGCAGGAAAGGGAGAAGGTTATGATGGTCCAGAGGAAAAAAGAATAGAACTAATTGGATATGCAATCGAGAGAGGAGCTGCTTATGTTGATATGGAAGCAATGCAATATAGCAATTTAGATAAAAGAGATACAAAAATAATATTATCTAACCATAATCATGTAGAAACTCCTTCTAATGCATTAGAGATATATAGAAAATTTGTAGTTGGGTTTTATCCAAAAAGAGCAGATATTCTTAAATTTGCATTTAGGATATCTCCAGATGAAAAATCTGCTGAACAGGATGTTGAAAATATTGTATCTATAATTGAAAGAGCAAATAAAGATGGTATTCCAATTGCAGCAATGGCTATGGCTCCTAAGATTGATGGAGAGATTCCAGAAAAGATGAAGGAATTAGTAGGAAGAACAAGGCTTCATGCTGGAAATGAATTAGCTTATGCTTGTCTATCTAAACAAGAAAGAACTGCGCCTGGACAATATACAGTGGCAGAGATGAAAGAATTATTGGGAAAATAATTATAATATTTATTTATGTTGTATTATAGTAAATAGAAAAGACTTT